>Ga0213825_1001214_pt1 | contig 17839 bp, 19 predicted proteins | sample MC6MC0900MG_FD_179896 | JGI IMG/M metagenome (GOLD analysis project Ga0213825, IMG submission 179896) | Enriched soil aggregate microbial communities from Iowa State University, Ames, United States - MC6-MC0900-MG | ecosystem: Environmental > Terrestrial > Soil > Unclassified | place: USA: Iowa... | reverse complement strand
AAAAGCTATGGCATCAGTACACAAGCATTTGGGTCTTGGATGAAGGATGGTGTCATTGATTTTTGGGTGAACTTTGGAATGACCTTGATCATTGTAACAGTGCTCTATTGGCTCATTAAAAAGAGTGAGAAAAGATGGTGGCTCTATGCATGGCTATTAACCATCCCCTTTACAATCTTTGTGATGTTCATCCAACCAGTTGTGATTGATCCTTTGTACAATGATTTTTATCCGTTAAAAAATAAAGAATTGGAAACCAAGATACTATCACTTGCTACCCAGGCACATATCCCAGCAGAACATGTTTATGAGGTCAATATGGCTGAAAAGACCAATGCCTTAAATGCTTATGTGACAGGGATCGGCAGCAATTCGAGAATTGTCCTTTGGGATACTACATTAAATAGATTAACGGATAATGAAATTTTGTTTATCATGGCACATGAAATGGGGCATTATGTTGAAAAGCATATTTATTTTGGCATTGCAGGTTATCTTTTATTAACCTTAGTGGGTTTATGGCTAACGGCCAAAATGATGCGACGCTTGGTTGCAAGGTATGGACAGGTATTCAAAATTAATAAAATTAGTAATATCAACTCGTATCCATTGTTTTTACTAATTACCTCCATTTTATTATTTGCTTCCAATCCCGTATCGAATTTCGTATCAAGATATCAGGAATCGAGAGCTGACCAATATGCCATTAACATGATGAATGATCGAGAAGCGGCTGTAACGGCATTTCAAAAGCTAACGATTTCAGGTTTAAGCGAGGTCAACCCACCGCTTTTGGTGAAATGGTTCCGTTATACGCATCCACCGATGTTGGAGCGTATCTATAAGGTCGCTGATACTGGTGAATACAAGCAAAAGGGACCTTTAAAGGAAGAACAGAAGAAAAAGTAAGTAGAAAGGTTTTCCTAATGGAGAAGTTGGGTAGTCTATGAAAAAGATGTATCAAAATTTGGTCGTATATAGGGGACATCATTATGCGTAATGTGATTATTATTACACTTTCTTCCATTATAGTGGCCTTTGCTTATAATTTTTTGTTAATTCCTCATGAAATTTTAAGTGGTGGATTAAGCGGTATTGCCATTATGCTTGGTATTATTACCCCTTTGAATACTGGGGTGTTAAATTTACTTCTGAACTTGCCTTTACTGATTTTAGGTGTGATGAAGCTTGGTAAGCGATTTATCAGCTATACGATCCTATCTGTGGCTGTTTTATCAGTGAGTTTATATATCATTCCAATTTACAAGGCGACACAAGAGCCAATTCTTGCGTCATTATTTGGTGGAGTCATCGTAGGTGTTGCGATGGGGATGATTTTCCGAGCAGCTGGCTCATCTGGTGGATTTGATATTATTGCCATGCTACTAAGCCGTAAACGTGATTTTCCGCTTGGTACTTTACTTGCTGCCATGAATGGTGTGGTAGTAGCAGCTTCTGGCTTTGTCTTTAGCTGGGATGCGGCTTTATTAACGCTTGTTTCCATTTATGCAACGGGAAAAGTAGTTGATACGATTCATACAAGCCATATTAAATTAACACTCATGATTATTACGAGTAAAGGCGATGAGGTCAAACAGCAGTTGTTAGAAAAGCTTCATCGTGGAGTAACTATTATCGATGCGAAAGGAGCCTATTCTGGCGAAGGTCGTAAAGTGTTAATTACGGTTATTACACGCTATCAACTTGCTGATGTAAAAAGTACAATCAAGGAAACCGATCCTAAGTCGTTTGTGAATATCTTGCAGACAACAGAGGTGATGGGGATGTTCGACCGAGGTACAAGTAAATAACGCTATTCGTAACACACGTTTTGGATTATACTAACTATAATCGAACGTGTGTTTTTTTATTGTAAAGCAGACCTCTAGAGGAGGGGTTGGAAAGGGGAATGGAAGATGGATAAGGAAATGATTCATGCTTATTGTCTACAACTTCAAGGAACAACTTATGACTATAAGGAGGAGTGGCAAGCAGATCGCTATCATATTGGTGGGAAGATGTATGCCATGATTGGGGGAAATGCGACAGGTAAACCTGTACTTACGTTAAAATGCGAGCCGGCGCGAGCAGAGGAATTACGAGAAGCCTATGACAGCATCATACCTGGCTATTATATGAATAAAACGCATTGGAACTCTATTTATATGGATGCTGAGGATGTCCCTATGGATTTGGTAGAGAATCTTATTAAGCATTCATACGAGCTTGTTTTCAGTAAATTAACGAAAAAAGCGCAGCAGGAAATCTGTGACTAAACGATTGGTTGGTTTACATAACTTTCATTTTTTGGTTGGCTAATAATATCCATAAACCTGTTATACATGAGAGTGTATTGGCTTTCAGTACTAGTAAATTGAAAAAACTTACTATTCAATGACATTACTTTAACGAATGATTGTGAAACTCTTAGCTTCAGGACTTGTACCAAAAAGGGAACTTCTGGGATTTGAGTTCGGTATTCTATTTATTGGCTCTCAAATTAATATAAAAAGTTGTTTTATGATAAAGGTAAAGGATGTTTTCATATTCTTTACCTTTTGTATTGGGCTATATGGATATTAAAGGAAATGAAGCCATAAAAGCATATCCAGTTAGATTAAAAAACAGTTATTTAGATTGTTATAGGGTGGTTGAAATATGAAAAAAATCTTGTTACTAATTATAGTTATTTTAAGTGTCTTATTATTTCTATCAGGGTATCGCCTTACGGCATCAAGCGCTGCAAAAGCAAATTTTTTTATGACACCTGAGTATAAGAATGTTGAAAAGATTCAAGAAGGAAACGATATTTTTTATTTGTTTAAGAGTGATAAAAAAGAAATCTATCAAACTGTTTTGGTACAAAAAAATGTACTTCTATATAAAAGGGTATATGCTACGAGTATCGCTTCCACGAATGATTCTTTAGAAACAATAGAGGCATGAGCTATCGTTTGCATTATGAAGGAACTTTGTTTGTTGTATTATCTCATGATGAAAATGCCTCATATATAACAATTAACACGAAGCAAGGGATTATCAAAAAATCCATTGAACATAGCAAAATAGTTTCGTTTTATATACCTTATGCGCAGCAAATTGATTTATTAGAAGCTGTTGCTTATGATAAGAACGATCATCCAATCTATTATTATGGCTATGATGATGCTGATAATTTGAGATGGAATCGTGTAGATGAGTAAAAAAATAGCTGAGGGAACTGTTAAATTTTCATTTGCTTGTTCACTCAGCTATCTATTGGATAAATACTAAGAATTATAACCACGCTCGCCATAAGGATTTAGCGTGTCTAGCCATTTTTGTTCTAGCTTTTCAAGCTCTTTTTTGGCATCGAAATAACCCTCTTCCTTCTTCTTTAAATACTCAACGATTTTCACCTCGAAAGCATCTTGACCAAATAAATTGTAATCTGCCTGAAGCTCCTTATTCGTATGTGTATTAGTTTTAAGCATAAATTGAAAGCCATTTAATCGTTTCAAATTATTAAAGCTACCGACAAATACTTTATCTGTTTGTAAATTTGTCATTGTAAAAACGCCCGCTTCAATTTTCATGTCCTTATACATTTCTTTTAGCTCTTTTTTATGATCCATTTTAATTACCTGCCTTCTTATTTTTTAACCCAGTAAGCACTACCATCAGCTTGGCGGTCCAGAAAACCGTATTCAATTAAGTAGCGGCGTATATGAACATAGTCTTCATACATTGGTTTGATGATTTCATTCAATTCTTTTTCTGTATATTGCTTTTCTTTGTCAAAAAGCATAGTGATGGCACGAAGTACTACAATTTTTTGTTTTTCACGCTTAGGAAAACGAACTAACTCCTTGCCAACACCGTATGGAAATAATTTCGCCAATATTTGTTGTTCTTCTGAGAGAGTGACGTTATAGCGATCATCAACCATTGTAGCTGTTTTATGAATAGGCACAAATTTTTCCTCCTTCTGGTCTTGCTCCTTCAGTAACTCCATCATCACCAACAATGTTTTGGCTTGGCGTTCCTTTTCTTTTAAGGCAAAACGGTGGTGACGAATGGTCGTGGCACTACCAATCTCTAATTCCTCTTTTATTTCCTGATCTGATTTGCCTTCATAAAATAAACGTAAAATATGACTTTGATGCTCTGTTAAGCCTGTCATTTTTTTATTGAGACCATTTAAATAATGAAAAACTGATTGGTGTGCCTTCGTTATATGCTGCTGCATCATTTTTTCAGCTTCATACAGTAAGCCTTCATATGGATAAATAATTCCTTTTTCTATCTTTTCACTACATAGCAGACAAGTGAAATGTGTCGTATCGTCAATGTAACCTTTTTTGAGATCGTCGATTGGCGCTTGCCAAAACAGTTCATTTACATCCATTGGGAATCCTCCGATAAAACAAACAATTTTTATATTTGTTTATTAATTTATATTTAAAATACCAAATTGTTTGCTATAAAGCAATAAAAAAACATCGTTTTCAAACGATGTGTAAATATGTTGGCAAAAAATTTATTTATATTTTCTTTTAAACAGTAGGATGGATACTATTGCTAGTACGAGAATTGTACCAACGATAACAATAATACTTGTTGAGGTACTGAGGATATTTCCTTGTAGCTCGTAGACAATGCCAAAATTGATTTTGTAGTCTTCTACATAGGAAGCGGGTACATCTTTAAAGACATTTGTTATGGAGCTTTCCATAAATGTGTTTCGTAATAGTACTGTGGTATGACTGATTGGGAAATACATGATTAAATTCTGAGCAAAGCCTGGTAGTGCACCAAGAGGGACATAGACACCGCATAAAAATCCGAGTACTGTACCGACAATTGTTCCTAATGTTGAGAAGGCATTTTGTGTCGACACAAATAACGAAAGAAATAAATTAAAGACACTCGCGAGTAGGACAGATAGAAATAAAATGCCAAGTACCTGAACAAAATGCCCTAGACTTAGAAGTTTCCCACCCGTTGCTACAATAAAAATTTCACAGCCAATTAGTGCGATAAAGGAAAAAATACTACCGATTATCAAGGCATTGAGTACATAGCTCATTTGTATAGTTGCACGGGAAAGGGGGGCAGTTAAAAAATCTGCCTGTGCTTTTGTTTCCTGGTCCTTTATGGCAATGCCATATGCACCAAGTGTTGTAGTAACGGCAATCATCGATAGTAAACCCGCTACAAGCCATTCGTTAACCATTGTGATCAGTTCAGGCGTAGCTACAGTTATACGTTCAATCGCATCTACCTGCATTTTTTGGAGAAAGACGGCGTAAAGCACTATGACTATAATGACCGACAGTAGAGAGAAGAAAACTTGAGTTTTATCTCGCCTAAATACTTTACTATTTCGTTGAACTAAACTTATTAACGCTTCCACTATGCTACACCTTCCTCTGCCATTATATGAAGAAAAACATCATCCATAGTTCCTTTTATTACTTCAAAAGAGGCAATGAGTGGCTCAGCCTTTTTTAATAGTAAGAGCGCTTGGAGGGTAGAATCCAAACGGATTGTATAGATCTCCTGTTTTACAGTATAGGAGATTTCATGGTCTTCAAGCCATTTGACACCATCTATATTATTATTGAACACAAGGGCCATAGAGTCATAGGCATACTTTGTTTTCAATGCATCAGGTGTACCCTGTGCGACAATTTTCCCTTGCTTTAAAACAATGACTTGGTGTGCGACCGCTGCTTCCTCCATATAATGGGTCGTTAAAAAAACAGTCATATTGGTTTCTTGTTGAAGCTGCTTAATGGCCTGCCAAACAAATTGTCGCGTTTGTGGATCTAACCCGGTTGTAGGTTCATCTAGAAATAAAATAGTTGGACGATGAATAAGTGCACGTGCGATATCAGCTCGTCTTTTTTGACCGCCTGATAATGTGCCGTATTTTTGCTTTTCAATATCATCTAAATGCAAATACGAAGACACAAATTGATAGTTTTCAGCAAGTTGTGTTTTCGATAATCCATATGTTCTGCCTCGGTGTAGAATGTTTTCGCGCACTGTTAATCGTGTATCTAATAAACTTTGTTGGAAAACGACGCCGATGGATTTGCGGATATCTGCATTATCATTGCTTACGTCAAGTTTGAAGCCATTTATGGTCACATTGCCACTAGATTTTTTTAGTAATGTACAAAGGATTTCAATCGTTGTCGATTTACCAGCACCGTTCGCCCCTAAAAAAGCAAAGAGAGTGCCCTGTTCAACCGTAAATGAAATACCATTAACAGCATTATGTACACCATATTGTTTACATAAATTTTCAACTTTTATCGCGAAGGTCATTCTGATTATTCCTTTCTCTTTTGAATTTCTTGATTCATTTTTTCAATATCGTTTAATTGAAGGATATAAAGAATACACCAAACTATGAAGTAAATAATGGCTTCAGATATTAGCACATATTTCACACCTGCATGCTTAAACCAGCCACCAAAATAGCCTGCAATCAAGACACAAATTGTCACAGCGATTAAATGCAAAAGAAGCTGCACCATAAAAGGAAGTGGTTCAATATCAAAAATGAAGGAGACGAGTCCGATAGCAATACCAAGAATGGCTGCGATAATAATTTGCTCCAATAATTCTGTTCCTGACGCCACCGCATTATTTGAAAGGACGCTAAGTGTCACTAAGACATAAGAAGAGCTAAGGGAAATGAGTAACCCGATAATCATCATGCGTAAATATTTCATGCTATAAATCCCTCCCAATACCCAAGTGTCGCTTCAGTTCTTTTATATATTTACGACTGACATGAATAGTGACATCATTTTCAAGTAGTAATTGTGTTGTACCGATTTTGCCCATTTGAATAGAGGCGATTTTATGGATATTGACTAGTGTAGATTTACTTACTCGTACAAAGTCTTTCGCTAACTGTGCCTCAAGTTCATATAATTTTCTTTTAGACTCAAACTCTTGCTCATCCGTTTGCAAAAATACTTTGGCATCCTCTGCATAGATGGAATAAATATCAGTAATTTTAAGTAGATGAATTTCTTGTTGAAAATAACCATCTAGCATGGTTGTTTGGGATGCTTGCAATTGCTGCATCAGTCTTTCAATTTGTTCGTTGTATTCTTTAGCATGTATATGAACCTCTGTTTCTTCAAGTTCATGATGGATCGTTAAATGAATTTTCATGGGAGGCCTCCTTTACTTTCCCCATGAGAGGAGAAAACGCTGAATCAGGTAATAATAATGTAGCATAGAAAATTTTAGTAAAGGGAAATTGTTGGGTAAGAGGTTCAATTTCATCAATAACAGGTTCTTTTTTAGCGATAGCATACAATACAAAAGTCGCTTCAATAGAAAAAAAGGTTAAGAAACCTCATAATATAGTAATCTAGTCAAAAGGGGTTGCTAGTATGTTTGTTTTGAGTAAGCATATGTTAATCACATTATGCATTGGCCTAATAGGTGCTGTCGTTTTTCAACTATTACATATACCTATGCCTTGGTTACTAGGCGCGATTACAGCAGTACTTATCGTGCAATTGTCAACCAACGTACAATTGAGATGGCACTCTTCCTTCCGTAATTTTGGCTTAATCGCAGCGGGCTACTCTATTGGCTTTGCCTTTACACCAGAGGCAGTACAAGGTATTAAGCATTTCTTAGGGAGTATTGTCGTTTTAAATGTGATATTTATTTTATTATTTTTTGGTGTCAGTTATTTAATAGCCAAACGTACAGATTTGGATTTTGCAACGGCATTGACATGCTGTGTACCTGGTGGCATGGCACAGGTTATGGCCTTTGCTGAGGAGCAAGGCGATATGGATATGGTGGTCATTACGTTCTTTCAAATCCTCCGTGTTCTTTTAATCGTCGGCTTTGTCCCGCTAATGTTGACAGATGTTGGTGGAAACAGCCCTATGAACGATGGAATATATACATGGGGTCTTGTTGGTATACTAATTGTTTGTGGCTTAGCAGGGTGGCTTGCTCAGAAGATTAAAATTCCAACAGGTTATATGCTTGGCCCAGTATTTTTATTGATGGGAATTAATATGGTGGGGATAGAAGTGCCTAGAATACCCATATCCCTTCTACATATTGCTCAATTGATGATTGGAATCCATATCGGGTTATTGTTGAAAAAAGAAGATCTACATTTATCGAAGAGGCATATTTTTTATGCATTTGTATCAGCTGGCATTTATATCGGTGCAGCGTATGGTTTATCATTTTTGATGAAAAGCCTATACAGTCTCGACTTTAGGACAGGCTTTTTAAGTATTGTACCTGGGGGACTTGATCAAATGGGGATTATTGCGGCTTCTGTACATGCCAATGTGACAATCGTCACAGCTTTCCAACTCTTCCGAATCCTTGTGATCTCAATTTTCCTTGTGCCTGTGGTCAAAATGTTTGTGAAAAAAGTGAAAACATGAGGGACAATCCCTCATGTTTTTTTGCTACTTATTTTAATATTTAAATTGATGGATCAAATCTTGCAATGTTTCGGCATTCATTGTTAGCTGTGACGCTGTCTGATTAATATCATCCATTGATAGTAGATTCGTTTCAGCAATTTGTGTGACGACTTTAGATTGTTCTCGGGCATCCATGGCAATTTCGGCCATAATCTGTGTTGAAGCATTAGCCTGTTCAATTCTTGCATACAACTCTTCTGCTATGCCTGAAACCTCTTGAATTTTAATTGTCACAAGTGACACCTTTGTTGTAATATCTTCAAAAGCCTTGCTTGTTGTGTAGACAACCTCAGCGCTTGTAGTGGCTTCTTGTTTACTTTGTTGCATATGCACCCGTGCTTCCTTAGATAGTTGTTGCATAGTTTGAATTGTCTCTGTAATTTCTGCTGCGGAGGTTTTGGATTGTTCAGCAAGTTTACGAACCTCTTCTGCAACTACCGCGAAACCTTTGCCATGTTCACCCGCCCGTGCTGCTTCTATCGATGCATTGAGGGCTAATAAATTCGTTTGATCAGCAATAGCATGAATAACCTCCACAATCTCATCTATTTTAATTGCATGTGTATCAAGTGCAGCAATGGCATCCGCACTTTCTTGAACGGCTATAGTCATGGCACGCATTTGCAGTTGCATATTTTGTGCCGCTTTCTCACCATGCTTGGCTGTATCAAAGGCATCCGAAGCAAAGGAAGATACCTCACTATTAGTTTCTGTGACCAGTTGAATTCCACCAGCAATATCTTCCATAGCTTCGGCATTTTCATTAGCACTATGTTTTTGTGTGCTTGCGCCACTTGCTAATTCTTGCATATTGGCTGTTAATTGTTCCGTCGTTGTTGTGGTAGAACCTGCTGTTGCGGATAATTCGAGTGAGGATGCGGAAACTTGGTTGGCTGTTGCATCTACTTGGTGCATCATACTACGTAAAGTTGCCAGCATAGCATTAAACGACTCAGCAACATGGCCGATTTCATCTTTTGAATGAACCTGAAGCTGCTGTGTTAAATCACCTTGCCCAGTTGAAATCGTTTCTAACTGATTATTTAACTGTTTTAAAGGTTTGACAATCCCACGAACGAAGAGCATGCCTGCAATCACTGCAATAATGGCTGAGATTACGGCTAGAATACCCGTTTTTAGCAACATTTTTTGTGCGACTACATCAATGTCAGAGGAAGGTACCCCAGCAAAGATCATGCCAATTGTTTCACCATTTTTGTTTATAATTGGCTTGTATTTTGTAAAATAGGGTTTGTCCACTACATCGGCAGTACCAGAGTATGTTTTTCCTTGCTTTAAAACAATGTCTGCTACTTTTGGATCGACAGTTGTTCCAATAGCACGTTGCCCATCTACGACAATATTGGTATTAATACGTGTTTCGCCAACGAATATCGTAATGGCAGCTTGTGACAATTCTCCTAATGTGTCAATAAGCGCAGTTTCATTTGCTATGTTTACATTCCCCTTGTAAAGCTCGCCATTTTTTAATTGCCAATCACCAGGTAGTGCTTGGTCGAGGTTATGTATACTTAAATCTAAAATTTGATGGAGCCTTGTATTGTACTCATCTCGTAATGTTTTTTTCATTTCACTTGTATTCATTAAACCTATAGCAATGAGTACAAATCCAATGATGACCACAATTAATAAGCTCATTTTCTTTTGCATAGTTAGCTTTTTCATGATATGTCCCTCCACATTTTTTGCTACATCCATATTCTCCGTGAAAACCCATTACCAATCACCTAAATATTGATATAATTTGGTAAATGATTCATATTTTTTATTAGTATATAACTAGAATGCCGTTTTGTATATTTATAAAATAAAATGACTGTTAAATTTATCCCTTTCCAAATAATCTGAAAAGTGGTATCATACTTGTAACTATGATGAACGGAGGTGAAAAGGAATGAATAAAAACGCTACGAAAACATGTGTAAAAGTGGATACAGCTATGTATTTTGCACGTGTAATTACTTTCGATTTTGCGAACAACGGGATAGGTCTGTCCATTTTTAAGCAAAATCAAATAACAAACGTAGCGAATTAACCATTCTTTTTCACACATTTTAATGAGAAGAAGACTGCTTGTTAATGAGCAGTCTTTTTTGTGTTTTAGAGATGTTTTCGCGCGTTTCATTGGAGGAAAAAACGATGCAAATGAAAGCTGAGCAAATACAAAAAATTATGGGTGGTCGTATATTATTTGAGAATTTACAGCTTGAGGTAAATAGAGGCGAACATGTGTCTATTGTTGGCGTAAATGGTAGTGGTAAAACAACTTTATTGCAGCTACTATCGGGCATAGATATGCCTGATCAGGGGCGTATCATAAAAAGTAAAGATGCCACGATTGGCTATTTACACCAAATTCCAGACTATCCGGAACATTCAGTAAAGAAAGTATTAGAAGAAGCCTTTGCGGATATTTATGCATTAAAAGCTAAAATGATGGTACTTGAGCAAGAAATGCAGTCAACCGTGACGGATAAAATTTTATGGCAATATGGGCAAGTACAGGAGCAGTTCATGTTACAAGGGGGCTATGAGGTGGAAGCCCAGTTGGCGATGATTGCTAATGGACTTGGTATTACGGAGATGTTGGCGCAACCGTTTAGTAGTTTAAGTGGTGGAGAAAAGACGAAGGTGATGCTAGGGCAAATTTTATTGAGCCAGCCATCCATTTTATTGTTAGATGAACCGACGAACCATCTTGATATGCAGGCAATCGAATGGCTTGAAAATTATGTACGCAACTTTGAGGGTATTGTCATTGTCGTATCTCATGACCGACATTTCATGAATCAGGTCGCGCATAAAATTATTGAAATTGAGGATGGAGAGGCCTTTACGTATAGCGGTAATTACGATGCATTTATGGCACAAAAAGAGGCGAAGATTGAACAACAATTTTCTGATTATGAAGAGCAGCAAAAGAAAATTAAAAAAATGCAAGAAACAATTAAACGCTTAAAACAATGGGCCAACGAAGCGAATCCACCAAATGCTTCTATGCATAGACGTGCAAAAAGTATGGAAAAAGCATTAGCACGTATCGAACGGGTGAAAAAACCTCTCACAAAGAAGAAAATGAATCTTGCTTTAACGATGGCTGAACGCAGTGGTAAAGAGGTAGTGCAGTTGCTAGACATTCACCACGGCTATGACAAACCTTTATTGAAAGACAGTAACCTAGCTGTTTACTTTGGTGAAAGGCTTGCAATTGTTGGGAGTAATGGTAGTGGGAAATCTACATTACTAAAAATGATGCTAGGGGAAATCGTTCCTAATCGTGGTGTTTGCCATGTGGGTAGTAATGTGAAATTTGGCTACCTATCTCAACAGTTTGAACATAAAAATCCAGCTGTCCGACTAATTGATGCTTTTCGTGAAAATGTTTCCATGTCTGAAGCTGAAGCCCGTCATATACTCGCACGATTTTTGTTCTATGGTTATGATGTCTTTAAAAAAGTGAAGGATTTAAGCGGCGGGGAAAAGATGCGTCTTCGATTAGCTCAATTAATGCATGAGGATATTAATGTACTGATTTTGGATGAACCAACCAATCATTTAGATATTGAAGCGAGAGAGGTACTGGAAGATACGCTGGAATCCTTTGAAGGAACCATTATTGGTGTGTCACATGACCGCTATTTCTTACAAAAGATATTTACAAAGACAGCATGGATAGAGGATCAAACCATTCATGTTTTTGAAGGGGATTATGAGTGGGCTAGACAAAAGCGACAGGAATTCTCGAAGAAAAAAGTGGTTGAAAATGAACCAGCTCCTAAAATACTACCTGTCAAAAAAGAGCTATCGATTGAACAACAAATTGAAAAATTAGAGGCAAAACTACAAGAACCTTCACTTGCTAAAGAACAACGACAAAAGCTCGAACAGCAAATAGGGGAATTATATGAAAAATGGATGGAAGAGGGAACGGAACATGCTTAATTTAGAACGCATTGTGCAACTTGAAATTGATTATATAAAGAGTTTTAGTGAGATGGAGGCATGTGAAGAAGGAGTTTTATTTTACAATAAGGCGATCCCAACCTATTATGATGCCAATCATGCGCATGTTTGGCGAAAGATTGAAAAGCCTGATCTGTTTTTACGAGAAATGAAAGTGTTCTATCAATCTAAGTCTCTTATCCCACGGTTATATTTATACAATCTTGGGGAAAATCAAACATGTATCGAGGCTTTAGAGATGCATGGCTTTCAATATGAGCAGTTTGTAAGTGAAATTCAGTGTTGGAATGGTGAATTTACGAAACTTCCACCTCAATCAGCCATCCAAATTGAACGCGTAACAGATGCGAATGTGGATGAAGCCATGGCAGTGGAAATGAGCATTTCAGCTTTTGGAGATCCAGCATTAATTAAAAAGGCATTTGAGCAAACCTATCATTTGCCAAGCTTTACGTACTATTTGTTGAAACTAGATGGGGTGGCATGCTGTTCGGCCAGTATTTTTGTGTCAGGAAATCAAGGAAGGATCGAGAGTGTAGCAACAATTGAAAGTTATCGAGGACGTGGTTTAATCGGCTATATGTTGCAGCATATCCAACAACAGTCAATGAATCAGAAGCTCGAGCATCTTTGGATATGGCCGATTAACGATCAGGTTGCCAAAGTCTATGACAAGACAAATTTTAAATCGGTAGGCTCCATTGCATCTATCCATGCATTTACAGAAGGGAAAAGTATTCAAGACATACGACAAAACTCTTAAACTAAGATAACTATAAAATCCGCCAAATTCCTGTTAGGTTTTGGCGGATTTTTTTAGAACTGTACTTGCCAATTATGATTACATGTTGGTTGAATAGTGGGATGTTTTAATATATAATCGGCAATTAACTCGGTCATATCAATCTGAATCTCTTTTACAACAGATCGATTCCTTAAAAAATCAAAATTTCCTGCACCGGTGGCACGATAGCTGCTCATCACGACATCGAATTCTTCATCCATTTTGACAGCCACACCACGATACATAAGTTTTGTGACACGTTCACCAATAGGCTTTGAAATGTCAAAGATATACTCAATACCTTCCCACATATCATAATTATAAGGTTGTGCCTTCGGGAAAAGGAAAGACTCTGCAACCTGCAATTGACCTGTCTCGACCGTAAAATAGCTAGCTGACTGTTCAAGGGCAAGTAAAATGTCCTGTCCAGAGAGTCGAAGTACCTTTAATGTATTAGCATAAATATAGTTTGTGACAATGTCTCGCATCGTGACCGCTTCCTTTAGGCCACCTCGTTCATCATGAAAAAGAGCTGTACAAGAAATGGAAGCCCCAGACACAGCCATTTGAATGCGGTTAATAAATTCTATATATGGATGCTCCTGAACGCGCGCAAGAAATGGATTTTCAATTTGTAAATCTCCGTGGATCATCCCGATTGTTTCATCTAACCATGCTTCGGTCTTTTCATAGGTAGGTGAAATGGTATGGCAAACAGATGCAAGAGGTACCGTATGTTCTGAACTATAAATGAGAGATGGTTTATGCCCAATGGATTGGATCTTATTTTGATTATCCAACTCAATTTCTAGCTCTATTTTAGCGATACAAACGCCCTTAGTACCAGGTTGAATGACTGTTTTCCCCATGATAGTTGTGCTAATTTCACGATGTTGGTGGCCAGAAATAATAATATCTACTTCTTCTATTTCTGTACACATGCGATACCCTTGGTTTTCTCCATCCTCAGCTTCAAGTAATTCTCCAGTTTCAAGATTTCGCTCAAATCCGCCGTGATAACAAAGAATTAGAACATCAATTTGTTCATTGGCACGAATCCATTTTGCCCAGTAGCTAGCACTGGAAAAGGCATTTTCAAAATGAAGCCCTGTGATATGTAGAGGTTCTTCCCACTTTGTAACAAAGTGTGTTGTCACACCTAAAAGGGCTATTCGAATGCCATCTATTTCTTTGATGATATATGGCTTTGTAAATGGCTTACCATCCTCGGTAACGATATTTGCTCCTAGCCATGGAAATTGTGATTGATGAATCACCGATTGAAGCGTTTGAAGGCCATAATTAAATTCGTGATTTCCGAATACTATAGCATCATATTGAAGCTCATTGGCAACCTGAATCAAAGGATTTGGTTCCTGCGCTTGAAATTTTTGGTGATAAAAGGTCATAGGACTTCCCTGAATAAAATCACCATTATCAATTAAAATGGTTGGCATTTCAAGCCGTTTTTCTTCAATTATTGTCGCGAGCTTTGCTAACCCGAGAGCTTCATTACGATTATTTCTGAAAGTAGTGGGCATTATATAGCCGTGAATATCACTAGTTGCAAGTATTTGAATGGTTTTGGTAGACATAAGAGATCCTCCGATCATTAGTATATCCATAGTATATAAAGTAATTTCGTGAGAAGTTAGCGTATTTACAATATCAAAATATTATTTTACGAACTAGAAACATTTATTTACGCGCTATTAACACTAGGAAAATATTTACTGTATATACTGAGGAAGCATTTCAAAAAGGGAGGATATTACTTTGAAGAAATTACTACTACTAACATTAACATGCATGCTTGCTGTGTTCCTGATGGCATGTGGAAATGAAGCGTCAAACACATCAAAGGAAGATAAAAAGGTAGATGTGGATGCAGAGGCAAGTGGCAATGAGTCTGTAGATAAACTATCGATTGGTTTTGTACCTTCACGTAATCCAGATGAAATTATTACGGCAACAGAGCCCTTAAAAGGTTTACTAAAGGATGAGCTTGCGAAATTAGGTTTTGATGTAGGTGAAATTGATATTACAGTAGGCACTAATTTTGAAGCAGTAGGGGAAGCCTTATCCGCAGGAACTACAGATATTGGCCTAATTCCTGGAGGGACATACGTGCTTTATGATGATGGTGCAGAAGTGATTTTAACAGCTACACGTGCTGGCTTAAACAATGATTCTGATAATCCAGTGGATTGGAATAAAAATAAGCCAACAGCACCAACAACAACACAGGCTACATCTTATAGAGCCATTTTAGTGGCAGGGCCATCTGAAAAAGGTAAAGCATTAGCAGCGAAAGTGAATAATGGTGAGAAATTAACGTTTGAAGATTTAAATAATGTGACTTGGAACGTCATGTCTTCTTCTTCACCAGCAGGCTATATTTACCCTACATTATGGTTGCATGAGAATTTTGATAAGACGATTCCTGATTTAGCGAAAGTTGTTCAAGCTGATTCGTATGGTAATGCATTTGGACGTTTAGCTGCTGGTCAAACGGATGTTTTGGTTACTTATGCTGACGCACGTCGCGATTATGAGGAAAGCTGGCAAGGAGAATTCGGCCGCTCTGCTTCCATTTGGGATGAAACAGATTTAATCGGGGTAATGCCTGCCATTTATAACGACACAATTAGCGTGAGTAAAAATTCCAAGATCATGACGGATGACTTAAAGAAGGCAGTTCAACAAGCCTTCATTAATATTGGCAACACAGATAAAGGTAAAGAAGTAATCGCTATCTATAGTCATGAAGGCTATCAGGAAGCGAAAGATAGTGACTATGATAATGAGCGTAAGGCACAGGAATTAGTGAAAAACCTCGGTTCGAAATAATGTAGTGAAGAATCTGCGTGGCCTGCGGTTTACCCGCAGAAAGCAGATTCTTCTTTTATTAGAGTATAGTTTTCTAGAAATGGAGCGGTTCAATGATTGAGTTTAAAGAGGTAGAAAAACGTTATCCAAATGGCTTTCTCGCCTTAAATCAAATTAATCTACAAATTGAGCAGGGCGAGTTCGTTGCCATCATCGGTTTATCGGGTGCTGGGAAATCAACGCTATTGCGCTGTATCAATAAAATGCATGACATTACTGAAGGGACATTATGTGTCAATGAAGTTGACGTGCAACAACTGAAGGGCAAGGGCATTCGCGACCTACGCCGTAATATTGGGATGATTTTTCAATCTTTTAACCTCGTTACACGTGTGTCGGTCTTGAAAAATGTGCTTGTATCTTTTGTTCCGAATATGCCAGTTTGGCGAAAAATCCTTGGTATATTTACGCAAGAAGAGAAGCTTCTAGCATTAATGGCGCTCGACCAAGTTGGAATTTTAGATAAGGCTTATGTGCGTGTCGATCAGTTATCTGGGGGACAACAACAGCGTGTGGCCCTAGCTCGTACTCTAGCACAAAATCCACAAATCATTTTGGCGGACGAGCCTGTAGCATCACTTGACCCTGTAACAGCTAAACAAGTCATGGAGGATTTTAAACGGATAAATCAAGAGTTAAACATGACCATTATTATTAACATTCACCACGTCGATCTGGCATTAGCCTATGCTACACGTGTGATTGGTGTGCGCAGCGGTGAAATTGTATTTGATGGACAAGCGAGTGAAATAACAGAGGAGACGCTTGCATTCATCTATAACAATACGAACCAAGAGAGAGGCGAAAAGGAACATGCAATGGAAGCTGCTATCACCGAAGAAAATAGTATTGCCTAATGGAAAAGAAGTGTTGGAGAAACGTTCCATCCAGCCTCTCTTGTGGCTCATAATACTTGTATTACTCTTTTTTTCTATTCGTATAACGGGCTTTAGCTTGGAGGTTCTTGTCAACCGAATTCAAGAGTTTTTTGTCATCCTACAACAAATGATACCACCAAATTGGGACTATCTATCAAAGCTATGGCAACCGCTATTTGATACGATTAAAATGTCCTTATTTGGCTCTGTAGCGGGTGCTGTTGTTGCTTTACCTATTGCCATACTTGCAGCAACTAATATCATGAAAAATAAAGGAATTGCAATGGTGAGCAAATTAATACTAAGTCTGCTGCGGACACTGCCGACTTTGATTGTAGCCCTTATTGCGACGTTTATTTTTGGACTAGGAACGATGGCTGGTACTGTGGCGATTTTTTTATTTACCATAGCGTATGTGGGGAAACTATTATACGAACAAATAGAAAATGCCAATATGGAGGCATATGAGGCGATGCATTCAATGGGCCTCACGACCATTCAAGCATTTCGTTATGCAATTTTGCCGCAAATACTACCTAATTACTTATCAACATCGTTATTTTGCTTTGAGGGAAATGTACGTTATGCGTCCATTTTAGGGTATGTAGGAGCAGGAGGAATTGGTTTGCTTCTCAATGAAAGTTTAGGGTGGAGAAGCTATGAGAATGTGGGCATGATTCTTCTCATGCTTGTCTGTACAGTTTTCCTAATTGAAACAACTAGCGAATATTTCCGCAAAAAATTAATGTAGAGGTGATGTTATGAATGCTATCGAAAAACAATTACAACAACAACCAAATCGACGCATGTCATACATCATGACAATGATCATA
>Ga0213825_1001209_pt1 | contig 17914 bp, 11 predicted proteins | sample MC6MC0900MG_FD_179896 | JGI IMG/M metagenome (GOLD analysis project Ga0213825, IMG submission 179896) | Enriched soil aggregate microbial communities from Iowa State University, Ames, United States - MC6-MC0900-MG | ecosystem: Environmental > Terrestrial > Soil > Unclassified | place: USA: Iowa... | reverse complement strand
TATGCAGTTGCAAAAGAATACGGCGTACCAATCATTGCTGACGGCGGAATCAAGTATTCCGGAGATTTAACAAAGGCCATTGCAGCAGGCGGAAGCGTATGTATGATGGGAAGCATGTTTGCCGGATGTGACGAAAGCCCGGGAACCTTTGAACTGTATCAGGGTAGAAAATACAAGGTATACCGTGGCATGGGTTCCATTGCAGCCATGGAAAACGGCAGCAAGGACCGTTACTTCCAGACAGATGCAAAGAAGCTGGTTCCGGAAGGAGTAGAAGGCCGTGTGGCTTACAAAGGAATGGTAGAGGATACTGTATTCCAGATGCTCGGCGGTTTGCGGTCCGGTATGGGATACTGCGGAGCAGTGAATATCAAGACCATGCAGGAAACGGGAAGATTCATAAAGATCACGGCAGCCTCCCTTAAGGAAAGTCATCCTCATGACATTCATATCACAAAGGAAGCGCCAAACTATAGTATTGATGAATAGATAGAAGTTGGATAAGCCGATGGCAAAGCCAATTTCCTCATAAACAAAGAGGTGGAGATCATAAATGATTCTCCACCTCTTTGATTACCAGGGCAATGGATTCCGTTAAAGTCAGGTTTTCACAGCCCACCACATGATGATTGCATTTATTCACCGGTATAAGGATCTTAAAGGCGCGGCTTTTTCCGATGGCCTCAGCCATGGCTGGAGTGATCTCTCCCAGGAGAGAATCAGCAATGACGATCCCAATAGGGCCGATAATAATATCGGCATCCCGGCTGGCCACAAGGACCGGATTCTCACCGGTTGCTCCTGCATCGGCTCCTGCCTTTAGCATGGCGGAAGTAGCAATGGAATTGGTACCGATGGCAATGACCGAAAGACTGGGAAAGGACTTTTTAAACTGAGCGATCACGGACTGCCCCATTTTGCCGCCCTGCCCGTCAATGATAACGATTTTCATGTCTTCCTTTTTCATGGCATCCTCCTTACCCTCTATTGTATTATAGGGCAGGAAAGAAATCAAGTAAAAGGCCGGTTCGGCTTTATTGCCTATGCTTTAGCAACTTCGTCTTCCTTAATAAACAGGCTGGTGATAATAAATCCGGCAATGTAAGCGATCACCAGGCCCAGAAAATAATTGAGCATATTAACAGGGCTGCTCATGATGGGAATGGCTAACAGGCCAGACGGGCTCCAGGCAATGCTCCTTACATGCATGAGCATCACATAAGCGCCGCCGAATCCGGCTCCCAATCCTGCAGTTATGAAAGGTTTACCAAGGGGAAGAGTAACTCCATAAATAAGCGGTTCGCCAATGCCTAAGAATCCAGACGGGAGTGCACCGATGATGACGCTCTTTAAGCGTTTGTTTCCGCATCGTTTTGCTTTTAAATAGATGGCAATGGCCGCACCCACCTGCCCTGCGCCAGCCATGGCCAGGACCGGGAATAAGGAGACTCCGCCCATTTGTTCCAGCTGAACCGCATAGATGGGAACCAGCCCATGATGCAGTCCCAAAAGAACCAGGGGAAGGAATACGGCTGACATGATGTAACCGGACAAAACGCTGACGACCGGATTTGCGGAATTTACAAGGAGTGATAATACCCAGACCAGACCGTCAGATAAAAAGCCGGCAGCCGGCATCAGCACCAGTACAAACAAGGTTCCGGTGATCAGTATGCTTAGAAATCCAGTCAGCATGATGTCAAGGACATCGGGAACATGCTTGCGCACCCAGCGTTCTACTTTAGAGAGAACCCAGACACCGATGATAACACCGATGATCCCGCCCTTTCCGCTAATCAAGGTAGAGCTGTTGGGGATCTGTTCATTATAAAGACCAAAGAACTTCGATATGTCCGTGATCTGTGACATAATACTCATGGAGCCGATCATACCGCCAAGGGCTGGCGTTGCTCCAAAGCTTTTTGCTGCGTTGACACCGGTAAAAATAGAAAAATAGCCGAGAAATGCACCGCCAAACAGCTTCAGTATGGTGACGAGAAGGGTCCAGAAGCTGCCTCCCAAAATCTGTGCGTCCACACCCTGACTGATGATATTGGCCACACCATTGCATAAACCGGCTGCAACGATAGCAGGAATCATAGGAATAAAGATATCGGAGATAACCCGTATGCTGCTCTTTAAACCGCCACCTTTCTGGCCGGCTTTTACTGCTTCCTTGTTTTCCTGCCAGGAAGCGTTGGTGGAGAGTCCTTTGCCGCCTAGCTCGCTTGGGATCCCCATGCCGAGGCAGATATCCATGAGCTTTCTGGCCTTTCCAGGTCCGACGACCACCTGTACATCGATTCCGTTTGCAACCAGACCAAGAACTCCGGAAGTCTCTTTCAGTTCCTTCTCCTGGACCAGATCAGGATCCTTTACCTTTAAGCGAAGGCGTGTCATGCAGCTGGCTGCAGCTGCCACATTTTCTTTCCCTCCCGATAATTCCAGGATCTTTTGAAGCAATACTTCATTTGTCATAATAGACACCTCCATATTTGAAATGAATGAATTGATATTTATATGGAATCCCTTATCATACATGCGCGGATATGTCCGCGGGATTCCATTAAGTTCTTTTTTGCTTCTTCCGGCCCTGCGCCCGTTCGTTTCATGGTTATAGCAAGCTTTACGCTGCCGCCAGCTTCGTCTAACAGCCTTCTGGCCTCATCTCGTGTTATTTCTGTAGCAGCCATCAGGATGTTTTCAGCCCGGGAGCGCAGTTTCTCATTGCTCTGCACCACATCTACCATCAGGTTCTCATATGCTTTTCCGATGCCCACCATGGCACCGGTGCTGATCATGTTAAGGATCATTTTCTGAGCGGTCCCGGCTTTTAATCGGGTGCTGCCGGTCAGCACCTCAGGTCCCACCACCGGTTCGATGGCCAGATCTGCATGAGTTCCAATGAGACTTCCCTCATTGCAGGCAATGGATACGGTGCGGCAGCCTATGCTTTTAGCATAGCTTAAGGCAGCCGATACATAGGGCGTCCTTCCGCTTGCCGCAATGCCTACCACGACATCTTTTGGGGATAAGGATAAGGCCTTTAAATCTTCGATGCCAAGGGACTCGGAGTCCTCGGCTCCTTCTACCGCCTGCCTTATGGCCTCATCCCCGCCGGCAATCAGGCCGATGACCATGCCCGGATCAACCCCAAAGGTGGGGGGGCATTCGGAGCTGTCTAAGATGCCCAGCCTTCCGCTGGTTCCGGCTCCCATATAGATGAGCCGGCCTCCGGCCTCAAAAGCTTCACAGACCCATTCCACTGCTTTGGCGGTCTGGGGCAGTACTTTTTCCACCGCCTCCGCCACCTTCCGGTCTTCCTGGTTCATGGCCGTCACCAGTTCGAAAGGTGTCATGGTGTCCAGATCCATGGTATCAGGATTGCGGCTTTCTGTTGTCATCTTGCTTAAATCTACCATGATTGATTTCCTCCTCATTATACGCTTCGTCGAAAGGTTCAAAATACGACGGATTTTTCTTGGAGATGTGTGTTTTACGCCACTGTGTCAGAGAATATTGGCTGTTGTGGTTGGCGTATGCAGTATACAGAATATCAATAATGTTTAACTGGCTGATTCTGCTTCCCATGGCTCCGCTCCGAAAGATGGATTCATTGGCAGCCACATAAAGGTTGTAATCCGCCATTTCCGAAAGCGGTGATACGGCAAAACGGGTGATCAGGATGAATTTTGCCCCTACCTGCTGCATGGTCCTGGCGCACTCGATCATTTCCATGGTTCTGCCGGAATAGGAGATCATCAGTCCTAAATCATCCCGGCTCATGTTACGGGCCTGCAAAAGCTGGGAATGCCAGTCATCATTTAGGATGCAGGGCTTATTGATCCGGAGGAATTTTAAATAGGCATCCCGGGCAACCAGAAGAGAAGAACCGATTCCGAACAAACAGATGGTACGACATTGGCACAGGAGGTCGATGCAGTTTTTCAGGGCGGATATATCGGTTAAATTTCTGGTATCTTCTAAGGAGGCGATGTTTTTATATGTAATTTTGTTGATAATCTGATCCAAAGTATCGTTCTCCGTGATTTCCTCCATTTTTTCCCTGGTATTTTCTTGCCGGATGGCCAGTTCACAGATCAGGGCGGCCTTCATTTCCTTGTACCCGGAGAAACCAAGTTCATGACATAACCGGATAACGGTGGAAGAGGAAGAAAACCCTTTTTCCGCCAAAGCATGGACCGAAAGCTTCACCGCCTGTTCCGGCGTGTCTAACAGATACCGTACGACGCCGGTCTCCGCAACACTCATTTCTTTTTGATATTCTCGCAAACGAACCAGTACACTTTTCATTTTTATTTCCCCTTGTTGTGGTATTAGTATATGCAGCGTGGATTAATAGTTCAAGACATTAAGCTTCTTATGAAACTTTATACCATATATTGGAGGAAATGTACGGTTTTTGTCTTGTCCTATGCCAGAAATTGGGCAATTTGTTGACCTTTCTATAGCATAAGCCTATAATAGGACTATTAGAACCCTTACGTTTAAGGAGGTCATTGATGAAAGCGGACTTTCATATGCATTCCAATTTTTCTGACGGAAGCGAAACCATGATGCAGATTTACTCCCTGGCAAAGGAGCAGGGCCTTAAGGCGGCAGCCATAACGGATCACGATACAATATTAGGCCTTAAAGAAGAAGAAAAGGCGTCAAAAAAGTACTGCATTCCTTTTATTCCGGCGGCAGAGTTTACGGCGGAAGAGAAGGGGATGAAATTTCATGTGCTGGGATATGGGATTGATCCGGAGAATCGGGAATTGCTTCGATACTCCAACTGCTTTTTAGAACAGATGAATGAACGGTCAAGGCGCCAGATTTTAAAGATGCAGCAGGCTGGAATTGAGATTGAAGAAAAAGAGTTTTTTGAAAAGGCCGGAGGTGGACCGCTTTACCGGGCTAAGCTTTTGGGAGTTCTGGCTGACCATGGGCTCCTTAGAAGAGAAGATATTATGAAAAGTCTGTCCCTTTATTTTGGTAAAGGAGCTCCTTATGAGGAAGAAGATCATTTCTCTTATAGAAGCTTCTATAAAATATGTGGGATGATAAAGGAAGCCGGGGGATATGTGGTTTTAGCTCACCCCGGAAAGATAAAGAGAAAGGACCGCCAGCTTTATGATGCCCTTTTAAGAGAAGATTGTCTGGATGGCGTGGAAGTTTACCATCATGATAACCCGGAAGATGTCCGGGCAGAATTATTGGCGGTGGCTGAAAGCAGGCGTTTCATGGTCACCGGCGGCAGTGATTACCACGGTATTTACATGAAACAGCCAGCTCTTCCGGGGTCTGAAAAACTGCCGGAAGAACTGGCTGTAGGATTAAAGCATTTATTAACCGGTTACTTCTCCTTGTGAGGAAGCCTCCCCCGGAAGAACCGTTTTTTCAGTTCTGAAATGTGGAATGGAACCAGGGGATAGATATAACTTTTTCCGGCTATGGTTTTGTTAAATACGATTGCGCCTATGGAAAGCGCCACACCAGCCACAAATCCCCAGAAGTTCAGCAGGGCGGTGGTGATCAGCATGATCAGACGCATGAATTTAAAGGCATAGCCAAGCTCAAAGCTTGACTGGGAATAGTTAGCAATGGTCACAAAGGCCATATAAAGCATGGTTTCACTGTTAAACCAGCCGGATTTTACGGAGTATTCACCCAGTACAATACCGGCGATTACACTGAGAGGTGTGGTCAGCATGCTGGGAGTATTGACTGCGGCAAGCCTTAAACCGTCAATGGCAAATTCCAGAATCAGGAGCTGGAAAAGTAAGGGTACCTGAGGCTGTTCCGATAAGCGGATAAATTGCAGCCAGGAAGGGATCATTTCCGGATTTTGCATAAAAAGCAGCCACAATGGTGTTAAATATAAGGTAAGAATGGAAATAACTAAGCGGGACAGCCTAAGGTAAGTCCCGGTTACAGGCGGAAAATAATAGTCATCGGCTTCTTCGATAATATCAAAAACAGAGGAAGGCAAAATCATGGCGGAGGGAGAGTTGTCCACCAGGACGACAATGTTCCCTTCCAGTATGGAAGCGGCGGCGGTATCCGGGCGTTCGGAATATTTGAATTTGGGGAAAGGGTTGTACCACTTATGTGGATAGATACACTCCGCAAGGCTTTCCTGGTTCATGGTAAGTGCATCGACCTTCAGCTTGTTGATCCGATCCTTGATCAGGGTGAGAAGATTTTCATCATGCCGTCCCTTGAAATAGCAGATGGCGATATCCGTGTGGGAGCTTTCCCCGGCATTCATGACTTCTATGGTAAGCTTTGGATCACGGATCCTGCGGCGGATAAGAGCGGTATTAAAAACCAGGGTTTCCACAAATCCATCTCTTGATCCCCTTAGCACTTTATCTTTTTCCGGTTCTGAAACGCTTCTGGCAGGATAGCTGCGGCAGTCCACGGTTAAGCATTTGTCGAATCCGTTAACGAACAGGCAGGATACTCCGGTCAAAAGCTGATTGATCATGGTTACATCGTCTTTTACAAGCCCTACCTGACCATAAGGGAGAAATCTTTTGGAAAATTCATGGGCATCCGGCGGCATATCCTCCGCTTTGATGGATAATAAGCTGTCCAAGATCTTCTGCCACGCATCACTCTGAGTGAATCCTTCGATGAAGTAAAGGCAGGCTTCCTGTTCCCCGATATAAAAGGTACGGTAAACGATGTCAAAGTTTCCGGCTACATCAATCTTTGTGTTTAAATAGTTCATATTATTGGAAAGGCTGTTGGAAAATTCCATGGTGATTATCTCCTTGCAGTTAGTCCATCGTTTAAGACGTTAATATGATAAGTATGCGCATTTTCCATGAAATTATGTTTTATAAAATCTGTACGTAAATGAAAGACTTTCGTCCCGGTATTGTATGAAAAGATATGAGAATGGCCCTTTTTTATAAAAAGACTTTTAGTAAAATGTACTAAAAACGTTGACTTTTTAGGCAATAGATGGTATTATCGTCCATGTGAGAAGCACAAAGGGGTTCCTTGTGTGCATGATCTTGGCATGGGGATGCCAGTTGGCAAAAACTGAATAGTGTGACGGTTTTAGATCGTGACGGGGGATTGCCTTCTGTGGGGGAAGGGCAATCCTCTATTAATTTTAAAAATGTTGATACAAGAGCAAGATTTACATATAATATCTAGAAATACCTTCCAGGGATACTTTATACCCTGAGAAGCTGGACGAAAATTAGGAGATGATGAGGAGGAATTTTATGTGGAAGAGATTGAGGCATGATAAACGTGCCCGCAATGTGATGACAACCATAGCGGTTGTAGTCTCCGCACTTTTACAGACCTATGTTATCCAGGCATTTATCAAACCGGCAGGTCTTCTGTCAGGAGGATTTACAGGTATTGCGATTTTAGTTGACCGGGTGACGTCCCTGTATGGGTTTAATATTTCCACTTCCCTGGGCATGATCGCTTTAAACATTCCGGTTGCATGGGCTTGCAGCAGAAATATCAGCAAACGGTTTACTTTTTTTTCCTTGATGCAGGTATTTTTGACTAGTGCGTTTTTAAGGATATTTAACTTTTCGCCTATATTTGATGACAGGATTTTAAATGTTATTTACGGCGGAGTTCTCTATGGCTTTGGCATTGTACTTGCTCTTCGGGGCAATGCTTCCAGCGGGGGAACGGATTTCATCGCCTTGTATGTTTCCAATAAGACGGGCAATTCCATCTGGTCCCAGGTTTTCGTAGGAAATGTGCTGCTGCTTTGTATTTTCGGTAAGATTTTTGGGTGGGATTACGCAGGGTATTCCATTTTGTTCCAGTTTGTAGGGACAAAGGTCATCTCCACCTTTCATCACAGATATGAACGAGTTACTCTTCAGATCACTACGGCACAGGGCCCAATGCTTGCTAATAAATATGTAGAGGCCTTCCATCATGGAATATCCTGCGTGGATGCAGTAGGAGGCTACAGCAAGAAGAAGATGTATCTTCTTCATACTGTGGTGTCTTCCTATGAGGTAGCCGACATTGTAGAGCTTCTACATGAGGTGGATGAGCATGTGATTGTAAACATGTTTAAAACCCAGCAGTTTTACGGGAAGTTTTACAGGGCTCCCATGGAATGATTCGGGTGGTCCCTTAAATCAAAAGCGAGACATATCCTGCTTAAAAATACAGGAGATGTCTCGCAAGAGGTTTTATGACAGTTTTTTCTTAAAAAGAGCAGGAAACCGTCTTCGTCTCAGTTTGCCAAACCAGTTAAAATATATAATGAATAGTATGGAAGTGACAGCCCAGGTCAATGGGTAACTGAAAATAACGGTTTCAATGGTTGGGCGCAGGGGAACTGCCACACAGATCCACATAACACGAAGCGCACAGACACCAAGGCTGGTGATTATCATAGGAATCCAGCAGTCACCGGCTCCCCGGAGGGCACCGGAATAAATCTCAATGCAGACATAGGTGAAAAATGTTGGAGCAAGGTAACGGAGTATTTCCGTTCCTTTTTCAATTACAGCCGCATCGGTGGTAAACAGTAAGTATACGTAATTTCCAAAGGTAAAAAGAAGCGCGCTGAGCGCGATGGCTGAAGCAAAGCTCATGACCATGCAGACCCGGATCCCTTTGTAGACCCGGTCTTTTTTTCCGGCTCCGTAATTCTGCCCCACAAAGGTCGTGATGGAAATACCGAAGGCGCTGATAATCATCCAGAACACGCTGTCTATCTTTCCATAGGCTGTCCATGCAGCAATGGTGTCGGTTCCCAGAGTATTGACGCTGGACTGGATAATGATGTTGGAAGAAGAGTACATAACTGATTGAAGACCCGCAGGAAATCCGATTCTAATTATTCGCTTCAGCATGTCCCGGTCGATTCCAATGGTTTTTGGCACCAGCCGGTAAGCTTCCTTTGACCTTATTAGAACCAGGATCACAAGAACGGCACTGACCAACTGGGAAATGATGGTAGCAATCGCCGCTCCCGCCACGCCCATGTGCCAGTAAACCACAAATATGATATCCAGGATGATATTGGTGAAGCAGCTTACAATCAAAAAATAAAGAGGGCGTTTGGAATCCCCGATGGCCCGTAAGATTCCCGCACCCATATTATAAACAAGATTTGGGATCACTCCCACAAAATAGATCCGTATGTAAAGGACTGCGTAGTATAAGATCTCATCTGGTGTTCCCATGGCCTTTAAGGCATAAGGTGCTGTTACGATGCCGACCACCATCACAATCACGCCGCATAGGATGGAGAAGGCAATTGCGGTGTGGACCGCCTTGTTCACCCGTTCCTCCTGCCTGGCTCCGTAAAACTGGGAAATAATGACCCCAGCACCGGAAGAAAGCCCTATGAAGAACCCGATCAAAAGATTGATAAGGGGTCCTGTAGGGCCTCCCACGGCTGCCAGTGCTTCCTTTCCTACAAACCGCCCAACAATAACTGCATCGGCGGTATTATAAAGCTGTTGAAAAAAAGTCCCGAATAAAATGGGAAAGAAAAACAGAAGAAGTTGTTTCCAAATCACTCCCTCTGTAATCTGATTCTGCTTAAGTGCATCTGTTTTGACCGTATTCTGGTTCATCTCCATTTTCCTCTTTCCTGTCCATACCTTCCGGACATGGAGGTATACCCGCCGGGTGTTTCCTCATGTAAGTAATTATGTAATCTTTTTTTCCATTATACTGTCAAAAATGGAAAAATACAATCCCCGGACTTATTCTGTAATCTGGGCTTTTGTAATGGCCTGATCCACGGCTTTTAGAAGCACGCCCGAAGTATAACGGGATTCGGTTGGATAGGAGACATTCTTAGTGGACTGGTTTTTAACAATCTGCTGGGACAGGTTATCCATGGCCGGCTGCATCAGGGGATACATGGTGGTGATGGCTTCGCTTAAAGGTACCAGGGTAACGGATGTGATTTTTTTGGAGTCAACCGTGACCTCCACATTGATATCCTGGCTGTTCAACGTGATGACAGAGGAATACACTCCCGGAACATAGCACACAGGATCGCCGGAAGTCGGAACAGCATCCTTCTTCGGACGGAACATGACTAAAAACAAAGTGATGAGTAGGATTCCAAGGCCGACGAAGATTGCGGTATAGATAATTTCTTTCATTCGTAAAACAACAATTTTTGTTTTTGAGCTCATAAAATAAGCCCTCCGTACAGTTTTGTTATAATGTATGAATGGGTTCGGGGGTTTCATACCTAAGATTTCATTGTTGGAGGAGGAAATCTGTGTTAAGATGGTAAACGAACACGAGTTTTGGTTTCTGCCCAGGATGCATGGGCAAAAAGTAGGAAAGGAGACGAAAAAGGCTATGTCCCTTCAACTAATATTAGGCGGATCCGGCTCCGGTAAGACCTTCCGCCTTTATACGGAATTGATCCGTCAATCCATAGAAGAACCGGATACCCGGTACTTCGCCATTGTACCGGAACAGTTTACTATGCAGACCCAGAAGGAGATCGTTTCCCTTCATCCAAACCACGGGGTCATGAATATTGATATCGTAAGCTTTAAACGTCTTGCTTACCGGGTATTTGAGGAGCTTGCTATTATAAGTCCCCAGGTTCTTGATGATATGGGAAAATCCATGGTGCTGCGGAAGGTAGCTGCCAATAAGAAAAAGGACTTAGTCCTTTATAAAGAACATCTATCAAAGTCGGGATTTATCTCTCAGCTAAAATCCATGCTGTCAGAGCTTTATCAGTACGGCGTAACACCGGAGATGCTGAACGAGGAGATACCGGATACCGTAAGTCCTATGCTTCGACAAAAGCTTTCCGATATTTCTGTCATTTATCAGGGGTTTAAGGACTACATAAAGGATAAATATATCACCACGGAGGAAATTTTAGATGTGCTGTGCCGGGTTCTGCCCCGGTCGGAACTGATTAAGAACAGCGTGATCACCCTTGACGGCTATACCGGTTTTACACCGGTCCAGTACCGGATCCTGGAGCTTTTTCTCCGTTACAGCAAACGGGTCATCGTTACAGTGACCATAGACCCTGCCGTAAATATGAGCAGAAGATCCGGAGTTCAGGAGCTGTTTTACATGAGCCGTCAGATGATTTGGAAATTAAATGAGCTGGCAAAAGAGACAGGTGCCGGAAAAGAAAAAGATATCCTTCTTAAGAACCATCCGGCCGTCCGTTTCCTTGGTGAAGCCAATGGAGGGAACCGGGAAGGAAAGGGCTGCGGAGAAAATGCCCTGGATTTTCTGGAACAAAACTTATACCGCTATAAGGGGAGATCCTGCCAGGAAGGTTCCGATTCCATACGTCTGATTAAGGCTTTAAATCCAAATGAGGAAATCGCCTTTGTGATCCGCTCCATGGAAGAAGAAATCCGGGATCAGGGGCTCCGCTACCGGGATATGGCAGTCATTACCGGAGATATCGGAGGCTATTCCAATGAAATCATTCATCAGTTTCAGTTAAATGGAATTCCTTTTTTCCTGGACAATAAAAAGAGCATTTTAAAAAATCCCATGGTGGAGCTGATTCGTGCTGCCATGGAAATCATTCAAAAAGACTTTTCCTATGAATCTGTTTTCCGCTATTTGAGAACCGGTCTCATTGCAGCGAAAGAGGATGAGGAGAAAATAGACCGCCTGGAGAATTATGTCATAGCCATGGGAATCCGGGGATTTAAAAGATGGGATGCCCAGTGGGAAGGCTGGTACCGGGGAGGCAAGGAGCTTAATCTGGAAGAACTAAACGGATTCCGGGAGGAGCTTATGGCCCCCTTAAGATGTTTAAGAGAGGCCTTTAAAGATCCGGATTCCACGGTAGCTTCCATGACCGGGGCAGTGGCAGCTCTTCTCATGGAGACTGGAATCGAAGAAAAGATGCTGGCCTACGAGGAACAATTCCGGGAAATGGGCGAATTCACCCTTGCCATGGAATACAGCCAGGTTTATGGACTGGTTATAGACTTATTTGACCGTCTTGCCGGACTTTTAGGAGAAGAACATGTAAGCCGCAGAGAGTATGGAGAGATTTTAGACGCCGGATTTTCGGAGATCCAGGTTGGGTTGATTCCGGCCACTTTGGACCGGGTGGTGGTGGGGGATATCACCAGAACCAGGCTGGATCACATTAAGGTATTGTTTTTTGTCGGGGTCAATGACGGGATCGTGCCTGTAAAAAAGGAAAAAAGCAGCTTATTTACGGACCGGGAAAGAGAATTTCTGGGAAGTCATGATATGGAGCTGGCTCCGACTGCCAGGGAAGAGGGACTCAGGCAGAGATTTTATCTTTACCTGGCTTTAACAAAACCGGAGAAACGGTTGGTTTTATCCTATGCCGCTATGGATGGCAGCGGAAAAAGTCTGCGCCCATCCACTCTGGTAGGCGAACTGAAACGATTGTTTCCTGGTCTTTTAGAAGTTTCCCCTTTAAGGACGGCAGTTCCTCTTTCTATGAGGGAGGCAAAGGACCGACTGGCGACGGGACTTAGGGAGTTTGGAAATACTGTGGAAGACAGGAAGCTTTTGGAGCTTTTTAAGGCATTTCTTTTATCTGAAGACCATCGGGAGGAAGGAAAGAGGCTGGCAGAAGCTGCTTTCTATGCCTATGATCAGAGTGGAATCGGAAAAGCGGCGGCAAAGGCTCTCTACGGTTCCGTCATAAGCGGAAGCGTTACGAGAATGGAGCAGTACGCCTCCTGTGCCTATGCCCATTTCTTAAATTACGGGCTGGAGTTAATGGAGCGGCAGGAATATGAACTGGCTGCCATGGATATAGGAAATCTGTTTCACGATTCCATTGACTTATGGTTTCAGCGCATGAAAGAAGAAGGAAGGGATTTTAAGACCCTGACCGAGGAAGAAAGGAAAATCCTGGTTCATGAATGCGTGACAAAGGTAACCGAAGAATACGGCAATACCATTTTAAAAAGCTCTGCCAGGAATGCCTATCTGGCCGGCAAGGTGGAACGGATTACGGACCGGACGGTGTGGGCTCTTTCCGAGCAGCTGAAAAAAGGAGATTTTGTCCCGGTGGGATTTGAAGTTTCCTTTTCCGCTGCCGACCAGTTAAATGCCATGAGAATTCCTCTCTCAAAGGAAGAAGCCATTCATTTAAGGGGCAGGATCGACCGCATGGACTTATGCGAGGATGAGGATAAAGTCTATGTGAAGATCATTGATTACAAATCAGGAAGTACGGCATTTGACTTAACGGCCCTGTATTACGGCCTTCAGCTTCAGTTGGTGGTCTACATGGATGCAGCTTTGGAGATGGAGGAGCGGAAAAAGCCGGACAAGTCTGTGGTTCCTGCCGGGATCTTTTATTATAACATCAACGACCCGGTCATCGACAGGGAAGGTGACATGACTGATGAGGAGATAAACGGGAAGATATTGAAACAGCTTCGCATGAATGGCCTGGTCAACAGTGATTTAGATGCCATCACGCACCTGGATCATGAGATTGAAACGGAATCTGATGTAATTCCTGTTGCCATGAAAAATGGGATCATTCAGGAAGCAAGGTCATCGGTTGCAGGCGGCAATCGTTTTTCCGCGTTAAGACAGTTTGTTCGGGAAAAGTTAACGTCAGAAGGAAGAGAGATCCTTGACGGCGTGATCGATATAAATCCCTATAAGCAGGGGAACCGCAGCGCCTGCGATTACTGTCCTTACCATGCGGTCTGCGGATTTGACTTAAAGACAACCGGATATGGCTTCCGGAAATTTAAAGCCCTGAAATCCGAAGAAATATGGCCGGTCATTGAGGGAGAAGAGGAGGAAGGTGAATCAAATGGCGATTAGCTGGACAGAGGAACAAAAGGCCGTCATTGAAAGCAGAAACAGAAATCTCTTGGTATCGGCAGCAGCAGGAAGCGGTAAGACGGCCGTATTAGTAGAAAGAATTATCCGCATGATCACGGAAGGGGAGGCTCCCTTTAGGATCGATCAGCTTCTGGTCATGACCTTTACAAAGGCGGCTGCCGATGAAATGCGGGAGCGGGTGTTAAAGGCAGTAGATGAAAAGCTTATGGAGAATCCGGACAGCTCTCATTTACAGATGCAGGCAGCCATGATTCCCTATGCTCAGATCACCACCATTGACAGTTTCTGCCTGGGGCTTATCAAGGATCACTATAATAAGCTGGATATTGACCCTGCCTTCCGGGTGGGGGATGAGGGAGAACTCATCCTTTTACGGGCCGATGTGATGAAGGATATGCTGGAAGAGTATTACGAGAAGGCAGATCCATTGTTTGAAAAGTTTGTTGAAACGTATGCCACGGGAAAGTCCGATAAGGGAATTGAAGATTATATCATGCAGGTGTTTACCTTTTCCCAGAGCAATCCCTGGCCGATGGAGTGGCTTGACCAGTGCAGAAGAGAGCTTGAGACTTCTGACATGGATCAGATCATGGATACCGGCTGGATGAAATTTTTAATGAAGGATGCCGGGCTTCAGCTTTCGGAATTAAAGTTCCAGGTGAAGAAGGCCATGGAGGTCTGTGAGGAAGAAAACGGGCCGGAGGCTTATCTGCCCATGCTGGCTAACGACTTGCAGCTGTTAGACCGCTTAAGTCTTGCCGAGGATTATGAGGCATTTAATGAGCAGTTAAAAAAGGCCTCTTTCGACCGCCTGGCTTCCATTCGGAGCAAGGATATTGATGCAGACAAAAAGGCATTTGTAACGGGCATTCGGGACCGGGTGAAAAAGGCGGTTGGAAAGCTCCTTGATTTATACTGCTTTGAATCGCCGGATGAGGTTCTATCCGATATCAGGGGAACAAGGGACGCAGTGACGACTCTGCTTCATCTGGCCGGAGAATATGCCCGAAGGTATCAGGAAAAGAAACGGGAAAAGAACCTGGTGGATTTTAATGACTTAGAGCATTATGCTTTGGAAATCCTGTTAACCAAGGAAGATGGCAGGACGGTGACCACCGAGGTGGCAGATGAGCTCAGCAGGCAGTTCGAGGAGATCCTTGTGGACGAATACCAGGACAGCAATGATGTCCAGGAAGCCCTGATCGGCAGTATTTCCAGAGAGCGGTTTGGAACTCCCAATGTATTTATGGTTGGTGATGTGAAGCAGAGTATTTACCAGTTCCGTCTGGCCAGGCCTCAGTTGTTTTTAGAAAAATACGATTCCTACTCGAAAGAGGAAGGAAAATACCAGAAAATTGAGCTGCACCAGAATTTCCGAAGCAGGGATGAAGTTCTTAAAAGTATTAACGAGGTATTCTACCAGATCATGACAAAAAACTTGGGGAATATACAGTATACAAAGGATGCTGCACTCCATCCGGGGGCGGATTTTCCTAAGGCTGAGGGTCGTGTGGGAGAGAAAACTGAATTTCTCATGATCCATGGGTCAGGGAACTTATTAAAGCAGCTTGATGAAGATGCCGTCGATTACACCAGCCGGGAGATGGAGGCAAAGGTTATTGCAGGGAAGATCAAAAAGCTGACGGATCCGGTAAACGGCCTTCTGATCTGGGATAAACGGCTGGGAGGAAAGGGAGGCTACCGCACCGCAGGATATGGGGATGTGGTAATCCTGCTAAGATCTTTAAGCGGCTGGGCGGAAGACTTTGTGAACGTCCTGATGAATGAAGGGATCCCGGCCTATGCGGAACGGAAAACCGGATATTTTACCGCTCCTGAAGTGGAAACCATACTTTCCATGCTGAATATCATTGATAACCCCATGCAGGACATTCCACTGGCTGCAGTATTAAAGTCCCCCATTGGAAGAGTAACGGATGAGGAAATGGCTCATTTGATGGCTGTCTGGAAAAAGACGGCTAAAAAAGGTCAGGACAGGGGATTATATGGAGCATGGCAGCATTACAGGAAGGAATATGAAGAGGCGGCTGATCCGGAATATCCGGAACTGTCTCAAAAGCTTAAGACTTTCTTTGAACTGCTTTCCCTTTACAGAGAAAAATCATCCTATCTTTCCATCCATGAACTGCTTTATGATCTATATGAAGGAACCGGGTATTATGATTATATTTCCGCCATGCCGGCAGGAGAAGTCCGGAGAGCCAACCTTGCCATGCTGGTGGAAAAGGCGTCTGCCTATGAGAGGACCAGCTACACCGGATTGTTCCATTTTATCCGCTATATCGAAAACCTTAAAAAATACGATACGGATTTTGGGGAAGCTTCCCTGGCAGGGGAGGAGAACACGGTCCGTGTCATGAGCATCCATAAGAGCAAGGGACTGGAATTTCCGGTGGTATTTCTGGCAGGTATGGGGAAAAAGTTTAATAAACAGGACTCCTATGGAAAGATCCTTATTGACCCGGACTTAGGCATAGGGACCGACCATCTGGACCTTGATCGGCGGATCAAGGCACCTACCTTAAAGAAACATGTCCTTCGGAGAAAAACGGACCTTGGAGCCATGGGGGAAGAGCTTCGTGTGCTCTACGTGGCTATGACAAGGGCAAAAGAAAAGCTGGTGATGACCGGACTCGACCGGTATCTGGACAAAAAGCTGGAACGCTTTGCCGACGTGATAAGAGTGGAGGGCCAGATCCCTTTCACTATTCTCGGTTCCGCGGATTCCTACTTAGACTGGCTGCTCATGAGTTTGTCTGGAAAATATTCCCCTTCCCAGATCCTTGGGGAGGAAGGAGCAGACACCGGGAATCTGATTTTAAAGGAATTGTCGGTCTCCGGTCTGGTAGGGGGAGAGATGGAACGCCAGGCTGAAAAAAAGCTGACAAAGGATGCGCTCCTATCCCTTGATACGGGAAAGGTTTACGATGAGAAGTTTGCAGCAGACTTAAAGACTGCTTTTGAGTACCGTTATCCCTATGAGGCTGATATTAAGCTTCATACCAAGCTGACCGTATCCGAGTTAAAAAAGCAGGGGCAGTTTACGGATGAAGAGGAAAGCGAGTTTCTGCCTACGATTCCTTTATTCCTGAGAGAAGAAGGGAAAGAGGAAGGCCCGAAAGGTGCTTTCCGGGGAACTGCCTATCACAGGGCTCTGGAGCTTTTGAATTTTGGAAAGATAAGAACCAGAAAAGACCTACAAAATGCCCTGGATGGATTTCGAAGGGATCAGCGGATGGATGAAGAAAGTCTTTCCCTTTTATCAGAGGATATGCTTATGGGCTTTTTAAACTCTTCCCTTGGAAAACGGCTGTCTGCGGCTCAGTTGTCAGGTCGTTTAAAAAAGGAACAGCAGTTTGTTGTGGGAATTCCTGCCCGGGATATGGATGCAGGGGATTCTGATGAACGGATCCTCATCCAGGGAATTATGGATGCCTATATGGAAGAAGAGGGAGGCCTGGTTCTGGTGGATTATAAGACGGATCATATCAGGCCCGGAGAAGAAAAGGTACTCATTGAGCGGTATCAGATGCAGATGAATTATTATCAGCGGGCGCTGGAACAGATGACGGGGAAAAAGGTAAAAGAAAAAATTATTTATTCTATGGCTCTGGAAAAGGAAATACCCCTGGCCTGAATAACGACTATATGTTAAAATAATAATAGAAAATATCTATAAGTACGAGGAGACCCCTTTCAGGGATACCTTTATGCCCAGAAAGCATGGGCGAGAATAAGGAGACGAAAAGGTATGATACCAGATCAAGAAGTAAGACTTACACAAATGACGAAAACTGCCGGCTGCGCCGCTAAAATCGGTCCTGGAACTCTTGCCGGGATTTTAGAAAACCTGCCAAAATTTGAGGATCCTAATCTGCTGGTGGGGATTGAAACCTCTGATGACGGTGCCATTTACAAGGTGAACGAGGAGACCGCATTGATCCAGACCCTTGATTTTTTTACCCCGGTGGTGGATGATCCTTATACCTTTGGCCAGGTTGCGGCTGCCAATGCACTGAGCGATATATACGCCATGGGCGGAGAACCAAAAGTAGCTCTTAATATTGTGGCATGGCCG
>Ga0213825_1001208_pt1 | contig 17918 bp, 11 predicted proteins | sample MC6MC0900MG_FD_179896 | JGI IMG/M metagenome (GOLD analysis project Ga0213825, IMG submission 179896) | Enriched soil aggregate microbial communities from Iowa State University, Ames, United States - MC6-MC0900-MG | ecosystem: Environmental > Terrestrial > Soil > Unclassified | place: USA: Iowa... | reverse complement strand
TGGATTAATCGGTCATTGGGGACAATCTGGGGCATTTGCGTTTTATTTACCGAAAAAGGATCTTTATTTTACAGGAACGGTTAATCAAATTGTAGGTCATAATGTAGCCGCCCAGTTAATCACAAAGGTCATTAAACATTTTTAATTAGCCTACTATGGCTTCTAGCATGCATTTAAAGAAACAGGCTTTTGGATCATCCAAATTGAAAAAAGCAGACTCGTTTTTGGGTCTGCTTTTCATTTTTGTATTAAAAGGACATGTTGATGAATTTTATTCGTCATCAAGTAAATATTGCTTCCATTCATTATTATTATCCTGCTCACTCCATTAAAATCTGAAGACTAGATAACGACTTGTACAAAGCCTATGTACAGGCAACTTCACAAATGACAAAATTGAATTTCGTGATGTTTAAAAATACGAAGATACCAAAATACTTCCCTATTTTTATAAACAAGGAAGTAGCACTTTCTTACTTTTTACTTGTAAGCCATTTGGTTAATTCTTCAACTTGAGCAAGGACAGCAGTTGGATCATAATACCAAGAACGTTCCTCAGGCCAGATGTAAAGATGATCATTTTTTACTGCTGGTAAGCTACTCCAAATTGGATCTTTCTTGAAATCTTCAAGCGTTCGAGTATCGGCAGTCAAAATAATATAGTCACCTGCGTATTCTGATAGCATCTCCTCTGAAATCTCTGCCCACTGCTTTTCCATAATTTCATTAGCAAATTTTGCAGGTGGCTTTCGTCCGAGTGCCTGATAAACTGGTTGTCCACCACGACCAAAATTATCTCCATAAACATACAGTTTTTTGCCTGCATCTTCAATAATTGAAAAGCTTGCATCTGCTGGTATTATCGCATCCACCTGTGCTTTAGCATCAGCAATTTTTTGATCATACTGTGCTAGCCATTCCTTTGCTTCCTGCTCCTTGCCTAGTAATTGACCAAAGTATGTAAGTTCTTCATGTGCATCTTTTAATTCACCATAAGGAATCACAACAGTTGGAGCAATTTTACTTAACGCCTCATAATTATCTCCATTGCCTGTAATGATTAAATCTGGTTTTAAGCCTATAATTTTTTCTGTGGATGGCTTCCCATAGGTACCAATGCTCGTAACCCCTTTTAAAGCATCCTTTAAATAATAATTTTCAAGTGTTAATCCAGGTGCACCAATAGGCTTTACATTTAACACGATTAAAGTAGCAATATATTCTTCAGCAACGATACGCTTCGGGTTGATGGGAATATCAATTTCTCCATTCATAGTTTGTACCTTTTTTGTATCTGCTGATTCACTCTCTTTAGTGGCTGAGGTTGTCGTATTCCCACAAGCCGTTAATAGAAGCAGTAATCCAAGAAAAAGTGAAGCAATAATTTTTCTTCTTTGTAAACGCAATATTATCCCTCCATACAACATAAATGATAACCATTCTCATTTATTGTAGAAGAGTATACTATAAATGTCCATGCATGAAAGTGATCTATCGTCATGTACTTTTATGATGTCAATACTCTCATCAATTCTTTCAGCTGAGCGGCTGTTGACAATGGGTCATATCCATAAAATAATTCATACTGATTGATAAAATACACTTGTTTCCTGCGTACAGCCTCCATAGACCGCCATTGTTCTGAGTGTAGCACCTGCATAAGACGTTTTTTCTCAAAATTTTGCTTAGGAGTAGCCGTGATAAAAATATGATCTGCTGGAAAATGAACAAGCTCTTCTATTTCTACTGAAAAAAAACCAGATTCCCTAATACTTTGTCCAACAATCGAATTCGGTCGATTAAATCCTAAATCGTCATATAATATTTGACTCCCCCTACCATAGCTACTATCTAGACAATAGGCTGCATGGCTACCTATCTCCCAGACAATTGCAGTACCTCTTTGACCAATTCGTCGATCAAGGATATGATTACAGTCCGCTATCTGTTCATTATATTGATAAAGCCATTCTTCAACTAAATCCTGTTTATCAACAATGCTTGCGATAAGTCGAAATTGTTGCCTCCAGCTAAACTGCATACACGGAAGCTCGAATACAGGTGCCAACGAAAGTAATACTTTTCTCTCTCTTTCACCAGTATAGTTAATAATGACATCTGGACATGCCGCTATAATTTCCTCATAATTAGTGGCAACATCATACTCATACCCTTTTAGCTTATGTTCAGGAGGAACTAGCTTTAAGCTCTCAATATATGGTGAAAATACACCTAATTCAGGCACAATCCCAAGAGCTAATAAACATGCTGTATGGTTTGTGTTCAGGGCAACAACACGTTTCGATTTTTGGTTATAGACTGAAGGCGATACACCAACGAGCTGTTTAAATTTCCTACTTAAATAGGTACCTTCTCGATAGCCAACATCTCGCGCAAGGTCATCCAATTTCGGCATTTCACTCAATAGCTTTTTTTGGGATTCACGGACTCTTAGTAAAGTTAAGTATTTAGTAAATGGATAACCGGTATGCTTAAGAAATGTGCGCGAAAAATGTTCTGGACTCACCTGAGCCTTTTTCGCCATTTGTTCACGCGTCAATTCTTCCTGAAAATGTAAGTGAATATATGCTAGGGCCATTTCAATCCATGATTCTTCTTTTTGCTGTATAGATTCTTTTAATTCTGTGTAAAGCGTCTCTAACAAGTCAGCGAATAATTTCTGAAGGCGGAATGGGTGCGTTTTTTTAATAGCCCTTGCTTCCTTCTCTATTTCCAATGCCAGGCTCATAATCTTATAGGAACAATCTTGAATCATGGTGTTTTCTTGAAATAAGTTGGATTCTCTTACTGCAAACGGGCGATACTCGATGACTATTCCATTCACATTGCTATTATTGGGAATATGAAAATTACTGATATGATCCCAAAACATTATGGTTCTAGCATGAAGCTCAATTTGCTGATTTTGAAGAGTATAGCTAACACTACCATCATAAACGATGATGATACATGGTAATGGAGATGAGTTTTTATAGGGTTCTAGCATATCCTCTAAATGAATTATTTGTATAGGCTGATAAAAAATATGGGAAAGTACGCTATCGCTCTTCTCCCACATTTTAAGCTGATCTTCTACATTTTTCATAGATTGTTCCCCTCGGCAAATGGCTGAGAAAATTTCTTTAATACCTCACTAGGATTTATTCCATACTTCCCCTTAAACGCTTCAGCAAAATGGCTTGGATTGGAATAGCCCACTGCATTGGCAACCTCTGTTACATTCATTGAGCCATTTTGTAGTAAATAACTAGCCTTCTCTAAGCGTTTCTCACGTAAATAGCCAAACACTGTTGTGCCAAACATTTCTTTAAAGCCCTTTTTTAATTTAAAATCATTTAATCCGATTAAACGCGACAATTCCATTAAGGATGGTGGATTCATCATATTTTCAATTATAATAGCCTGTGCTTGACGTATCTTTTCCCTATCACTATATGAGAATTCCGTTTGATTAATAGGGTGGCAGAGAAAAGTTTGAAATGTTCTCATTAACAGTTGTAAAACTGTATATTCAAGCTCTAAATTCGTCATTTTTTTAGCAGCAATAGCATGCAACATTTGTTTTAAAATAAGCGTATCAATAGCATCAATTTTTTCCTGAAACAGGCGATAGGAGGTCCCTTTAATGACTTTATGAAAATTTAAAGAATTCTCACCGATACCATCTATCTTATCCATATAATGATTAAAGGTTGAAACTGGAATACCAATACCAACCATTTGATAGGATTCATTTTTATTGAATAAAAAACTTGCCTCTACTTGTTCAATAAATTGTAATGAGCATGTTCCTGCAGTTATTTCATAGGCACAACCCGAAACCTGAACTTCCCTTGTTCCTTGTAGACAGAAGCTAATTTCTACCATAGGCTTGGCTGTAAGCATATCCATTCGATGCTCTTTGTAAAATGAATAATCAGAAACGACCACTTCCAAATCCTGACGAGGGCTAAGTCGATGAATAGCTCCATCTTTTACACTTGACTGAAAAGCCATGTAATCTTGTGGTATTTCCTGCAGATTCAGTATTTCGAATGCATGATAAAAATGATTAAAATTTTGATGAAAGTCAACTTTCATTGAGGTTGTCACCATCCTTCAGTTCTTTATTGAGAATGATTATCAATAGTTAACCAAAGTATAGCAAACAGATTTACTTTTAGCTATCAATTATGTCCTAGCGTAAATACGTGAAATCCACTGGGTGCTTTAGCGTTCCTGTATATTTTCACCCTTAAGAACAGTTGTCAAAAGTAGTGTGAAAAGGAAAACGACTGCACCAAAGCCATAAGCCATTTTAAAACCTCCTGCATACTCGATTAGCCAACCAGCAATTCCCGGTCCCATCATTTGACCAACCGCATAGAAAATGGAAATAAAACCTATGGCAGATGCTACATACGAAGGTGACACCTGTTGGCTAGCCTTCATTTGAATCAAAACAAGAACTCCGCCAAGTGAAGAGCCCCATATGATGGAGGATAAGATAAACCCTCCTGTATTTTCTAGCATAATAGGCAGGAGATCTCCTATAACAGAAAACAGCAATGCTGCTATTAAAGCTTTTTTTACACCGATTTTATCAGCCAACATTCCCCAAAATGGAGCTCCTCCAATAGAAACGATGCCTGCCATTGCATAGATAGAACCTGCTGTAGCAGTTGAGATGCCAAGCTCCTTCATATAGCTTGTCTGATATAAATTAGGGATAAGATAGACCAGTCCAACAGCCAAATACATACCTGCAATCATATACAGCTCCTTACTTCGCCAAGTAACGTTACTATCTCCAGCAGTATCCTTTTCAGCTGTAGCCTGTGGTTTTTTTATCACCCCAAACGCTAACAACACTACCGCAATGGTCATGATTGCGAATATTAACCAGGTACCCCTCCAACCTAGCTCTGGAAATTGCTGTAGCATAAATGGCACGAGTAAGCCTGAATATAGCATGCCAATACCAGCTCCGCTCATTAACAGTCCCATCACAGTGCCTCGTTTCTTTGGATACAGGCTAACGGCTATCGATAGTAGAGGTGTATAAACTAATGCACTTCCAGCCCCTGCTAAGAACAAAGTGATAGCCGACCACCAAAAGCCTGTGACAAATACTAGACCTCCAATGCCTAAAATAACAAGGCATCCTCCAACGAGTAGAACATTTTTTGCACCAATGCGCATTGATAGCATTCCCGAAAGCCCTACAGTTAGCAAATAGCCTAGAAAGAGCATTGTTCCAAGTAGCCCAGATTGTGTTGTTGACAGTGATAGCCCCTGCTGCATAAAAGGTAAGATAAGACCATAGGCCATACGTGCAAACCCTGTCGTTGTGACAATCAATAACATACCAGTTGTAACAAACAGCCAAAAATTTCTCATTTCCCTTCTTCCTCCCCTCATTGATAATTATTATCATTTAGAAACAAGGTTATTTTAATCTTTTTAAATATCGTTCTCCACCAATTGGCGGATATTTTAACGGTTACACGGATTTTACTTCCAAAACCTACATGATCATCAATTAAGTTTTGGATAAAAATTAATGGAGCTTCTTTCATTTCTCCATTGTGAAAGTTAACTATCTCCATTATGCTAACCAGTGTCGATAATGATTCTCATTATCTATTGAATACTATTTCGGAGGACTAGGTATGAAAACGTTTAATAAATATATGCTCCTTTGTAGCGTATTGCTAACTTTAGGATTAGTACTAGCTGCTTGTAGCTCCAAAAATGAAACAGTAAAAAAAGAGGAAGAACAACCGGCTGAAAGCAAAGTACGTGTTTATAAAGACTATTTAAATCATGAGGTGGAAATCCCACTAGAACCAAAGCGAGTGATTTATCATGGCGAGGGCTATGGTGATATTATCGCATTAGATGCCCAAACAGTAGGTGCAGGTTTCTCCTGGATTACTGATTATGCATGGGAGAAAGAAGTACATAATGTAGAGGATGTCGGTTTCCCAATCAATATTGAGAAAACTCTTGAGCTGAAACCAGACCTTATTATTGTTGCGACTTCAGATGAAAAGATCTATGAACAGCTATCTAAAGTGGCACCAACCATTGTAATCGATACCTTTGCACCTTTAGAGCAGCGTTTAACAGAACTTGGAGATATATTAAACAAGAAGGAAGAGGCAGAAAAATGGCTCAGCAATTATAAAGCGAAGGCAGATACAATGTGGAAATCCTTAGTTGACGAAGGAGTTTTAAAAGAACATGAAACGGCATCTGTTTTAACCTACTATCCTGGGGATCGACTGTTTGTGATGGCACGTGCAGGTCTTTCACAGGTTCTTTACGACTCCAATGTCTTAAAGCCTGGCGACAAAATACAACAAATCCTAGATGAAGGGACAGGATTTGCTGAAATCTCCACAGAGCTTCTTCCTGAGTATGCAGGAGATCGAATTTTCATCCTTACGCCAGTACCTGATGAAGCGAAACAGTCTACAAAGGAAATGATGGAAAGTCCCATTTGGAAGGGGCTCCCTGCTGTAAAAAATGGGCATGTTTACACAATTGACATTCGAAAAGCTGATAGTGATGCCTCAACTAGAGAATGGCTGCTAACTGAACTACCAAATATGCTAAAAAAATAAATAAAAGAAAGAGACATTTCATCTTTGTTGAAATGTCTCTTTACTTTTTATACAATATAGTTAATTGATAATGATTTTCATTTAGAAAGGAAGTCACTAATGGAAGATAAAAATTCAACTTCTTTTACCAAAGACTTACTTTTTCATTTAGAAGCTATTGACTGTATTACACAGAGCTATCCATTTATTTCAACCTCTCATCATATGATGATTCTTTTTACGGATGGTTGTGGAACGTTAACGATTGATGATATTCCCTATCTTGTGACGAAGGGAAAAATTTTCCTTGTACAGCCACATTCAATGATTGATTTATCGGGTATAACTAAAGATTTTCGTTTCTATAAAATTTCCTTTTCAGCTTTTCAGTTAGTACAAGGCCCCTCTCCTTATATAGAACCCATTTTTTCTGAGCAAGTGGAATATACGTTATACCCGGCTACCCGCTTTACTCGACTAACAGAGGATTTGTATGCTATGAAGTCTCATTCGGATTATCTTAAACAACAAGTGATCTTGTATGAATTATTACATTTATTATTTGAGCATCAGCTTCATATGGATTACCAAGTAAATATTACCAAGGCTGTTGAACAAACAATTGACTATATACATAAGTATTATCAGCAGTCTTTACCAGTAAAAAAACTCGCTGATTTAGCCCATATCGCCCAATGGCAATACAGTGCAATCTTCCAAACCTTAACTGGGAAAAGGCCATTGGATTATATAACAGATTTACGCCTAAAAAAAGCAAAGGAATTACTCCTACAAACAAATGAACCTTTAAAAGATATTGCTCAGCAGGTTGGATTTGATGATGAATATTATTTTAATCGCCGCTTTCGACAGATCGTTGGTATTCCGCCTAAGCAGTTCGCTCGTCAATATAAGCAAAGGACTATTGTTAAAGATTGGACAGGGCATGAAGTAGAAATTCCTGCCACACCTCATCGAATTATTTATCATGGAGAAACATTTGGAGATATGTTGATTTTTAATGTACAGCCAATAGGTGGTGACAAAAAATCGATTAGCAAATCATTTTATAAAAACCACGTACCTAATGTGCAAGATGTGGCATTTCCAATTAATATTGAAAAATCTTCAAAGCTGAATCCAGATTTAATTATTTTTACAAATAATGACGAGCAGCAATATCAGTCTTTATCATCTATTGCTCCAACCATTACACTCAATTCCTGGGATTCCTTAGATGAACGCATTCTTCTACTAGGGCAGTGGCTTGGCCAACAACAACGGGCAGAAGATTGGCTAACACATTTTAGACTACAAGAAAATACAATGTGGGAGCAGCTACAAAAAGATGTAAAGCCTGATGAAACGGCTACTGTTTTTACTTTTGATCATGGTAAACGGCTATTTGTTATGGGCTGTACAGGTCTATCCCCTGCGCTTTTTCATCCATGTGGATTCCAGCCTCATAGACAAGTAAAAAAATTACTAAAGGCTGGGAGAGGCTATAAGGAAATACCAATTGATCACTTACCTCAGTACGCTGGTGATCGAATTTTTATGCTATTATCTGACAAGCCTGAATCACAAATAGCAACTATGGAATTGCTCAAAAGTGATAGTTGGAAAGAACTTTCTGCTGTTCAAAATAACCACGCTTATTTGATTGACGCAACAAAATGGAATTACAACGATGCCTTTACAAGAGAGAAATTACTGGGGGCATTACCGAAGCTATTGGTTAATGTAAAATAATTTTCACACTAACATATAAGAGGTGACTTGTTAACATGAAAACGGAAAGTGCTACAGATACGATGACAACTCAAATATCATTAAAAGATATCCGAAATTATATTGCAAAACACCATCATCAGCCTCTAACGATTGATCATTTAGCTTTCATATCTGGTCTCAGTTCCAGCTATTTTGGGGAGGCATTTAAAAAGGAATTCGGGCAAAGTGCTACTGATTATTTAACAGAGTTACGCATTGGACATGCCAAACAATTACTTCGCGATACTGACTTATTGTTACGTGATATTGCTAGTAAGGTTGGCTACAGTGACGAGTTTTATTTCAGCCGAAAATTTAAAAAAGAGGTTGGAGTTTCACCATCCTCTTATAGCAAAATAGCCCGTCAGCGTATCTCCACTTTTTCTGTGTCCACTACTGGGAATTTATTAGCACTGGGAATAATACCTGTCGCTGCGCCACTCAATGCTAAATGGAGTCCATATTATTACAACCATTACCAGGATAAAATTCATGTACCTTTAAATATATTTGATGCGGAATCGGAGGATAACTTTAGAAAATTAGCATCTGCAAAGCCAGATATTCATATTTTTCAGGAAGAGCCCTCCCTATCAATGCTACATTGGCTTGAATCAATTGGCGTCAAACATGTGACGATTAAAGCACAGGATTGGAAAACTCAATTAACAGAAATAGCTGACGCCATCAACAAACAGAGCGCTTGTAAACATTTCATTCAAACGTACGAGCAAAAAGCATTACAGGCAAAGCTAGAGATCAAACGAGCGGTTGGAAAGGATACTTTTGCTGTACTCCGATTATGTGGAGATCAATTATTTTTATATTGTAATAAAGGAATTCAGAATGTTCTTTTTACAGATTTGCAGCTTCATCCTATTGATGCTCAACAAGAAACATGTAACGAGCTTATCACTCTTGAACAGCTTTTAGACATAAATCCAGATCGTTTGCTATTCATCATTTGCCCCGATACAGCAACTCGAAATTATTGGCTCGCTTTACAATACCTTGATAGTTGGAGAGAGTTACAGGCTATAAAAAATGGACGTGTGTATATTTTGCCATCGAATCCTTGGTTTGAGTACTCTGCTATTGCCATTAATCGAATGTTAGATGAAACATTGTTAATGTTAACCGGAAAAAATCCAAACCCCTTTCCTGTTCCAGTCCATGGCTTCCTTTCTAACACTGAATTATAATTCCATTTGAGAATCATTATCAGTAAAAGGAGACCTTGATGAACAATGAACATAAACTGTCGTTATCACTATCAAACAATTTTAAAATCTATCTTTGTATTTGCCTCTTTATTACTTGTTATTGGCGTACTTACTGCCTGCAATGCTCAATCAAGTAATAAAGAAGAAGAGGTAGTAACACAGGCAGCTTCGGAAAGCACGAAAGAGCAAAAAGATGTTTATCCATTAACAGTAAAGGATGAGCTTGGAAATGACGTGACATTACCTGCTAAGCCGACAAAAATATTTGCGCCTGTCATGGAAGATTCGCTGCTTGCTTTAGGCATTAAACCCATGATGCAATGGTCAAATGGCGTGAGGCCACAGCTCTATTTGCAGGATCAGTTACAAGGTGTACCAGAAATCAGCTTTGCAAGTGGTCCTCCATCTGCAGAGGCGATTATGGCAAACAAACCAGATATAATTATATTGCACAACTCTTTTTATCTTGAAAATGGCACTTATGAAAAATATGCAAAGATCGCCCCAACATACGTATTTAAAAATGCAGCAAGTGATTTAGAAGGTTCTATTAAAGTATTAGGGCAGCTACTTAATGAACAAGATAAGGCTGAGCAAGCATTACAAAGTTATCAAGAGAAGGTAGATGCTGCACAAGCGAAGCTAGCTGCTATTACTAAAGGAAAAAAAGTGGCGTTAATTCGCTTTAATGCGAAAGGTATGTTCTTCATGACTGATGAGTATTTCAGTGGCTATGTATTAACGCATGAATTAGGCTTTGAACAAAGCAGCTTAGTGAAGAATGGTGCCTTCGAGGTGTCATTAGAAATTTTGCCAGAGCTTGATGCAGATTATATTTTCCTTATTAATGATGGCAATCTTGGCGATGAATTTTTAAATGAATTTAAGGAAAGTAAAATTTGGCAAAGTACAACGGCTTTCAAAAACAATCAAGTTTACGAAACAGCAGGAGATTATTGGCTAAATGGGGGCATTCATGCACAGGGAAAAGTCATAGATGATGTATTGGAGTTTTTAACGCCATGAAAACAATGACAAAGAAACCCTATGTATCAAAAGACTATTTTGAATACATGATGACTTCCCAACAGCAGTTAGACTATCGAATATTGATTGCGCCTCCAACAGATGAGCCGCCAGCAGATGGCTATGCTGTGGTATACGTCTTAGATGGAGATGCACTTTTTCCAACACTTGCAGAGGCAGTGAAGCTACAAACAAGAAAACCAAAAGGCTTTGACGCCATTCTTGTTATAGGTATTGGCTATCCCTCAAAGGAGCCATTTGATATGGAACGACGATGCCTTGACTTTACACTACCAGTAGGTGAAAAAAATCTTCCATCTCGTCCTGATGGTACGCCTTGGCCTCCTAATGGCAAGGCGAATGATTTTCTAGATTTTATCGAACATGAATTGATGCCTAAGGTGGCAAAGGAATGGCCCACTAATAAAGGTAAACAAGCCATTGTGGGGCATTCATTAGGTGGTCTTTTTACTCTATATACTTTATGTGCAAGACCTTATTTATTTACGCACATCGTAGCTGGAAGTCCCTCTGTTTGGTGGGCTGACAATGCTGTGTTAAAAGAAATGGAGAGATTTAGTGAAATTTGGAATGGGAATCATACTATCAATCTGCTGCTCACAATTGGTGCCAAGGAACTACCAGATATGCTTGAAGGAGCTGAGCAAGCAGCAGAACGAATGAAGCCTTTAAGTGACAAGAATATTCACACCGATTTTGTGAAGTTCGATGAGGAGGATCATGTTAGTGTCCTTCCCTGTATGCTTAGCCGGCTCCCTCGATTTTTAAATACCTGATGACAATGAAAACCCCAAGTGACGAATCCTCCACACTTGGGGTTATATTTATAGCATCAAAATGCTGTGTGACGAAGTTGTAATTGAACATATCCTCTTATGAAGTGACAATACTTTCATCAATACTAATGTCTGATACTTTTGTTAGGACAGGTAATTTTTTAAAAACGCACTTTATTACTCTCTCTTATAGCAGGTAGTTCTTTGTTGAGTTTTTTTCAATACCAACAAATTAAAGTTTATAAATAAAAGCCAAACAACTGTAGCTCTCTACAATTGTTTGGCTTTTAATATCTCTCCAAATTACTATATTAATAAATTGATTATAACGTTTTAGAATCTTTAAAATGTGAACTAAAACTTTAATTAGATGTCTATTATACGATTTTGATTAAGGTTTTCTCTCAATTTTAATATATTTCTGTTGGTCGTTTGTATCTAGTACGCCTTGAGAAATATTACCGTATTTATCGACAGTTGCAAAGTAAATACGGTCACCTTCCATAAATACTTTATTCAGATTAGAAGACTTCGTTGTTAATACCGATCTTTGGGAGTTATCTGATGAATTTTCAGGTTTACCAGTACCTGCAACTGAAATACCATTAGCAATACCAGGCACAGCTTGTCCAGCCGCTATTTGGTCAGCATGCTCACCTGCAAAAATAATTTCTTCTGCGGTTAAGTCTCCAGGAACAACATTTACACGGACTGCATAATAGAATTTTACATCATCTCCTGCGTTTGCAAGTTGATACATAAACTCAAGCTCTCTGTAAGAATGGACATTCCCCACTGAGATATTCCCCATTAATGTAGCTGATCTGAATGCCACACCAGATTTTTGGTATACATATTTTCCAAAATCCTCAACATTGAATTTATTACCCGTGTAACCTGTAATATTGTAATCGACTGCTTCATTCTTCATCTTCACTGTAAATGTTTTATCTGCCGTGTTTGGTGCAACTGGTTTGATAATTAACTTACTTTCATCTGTTGTTTTTGTACCTTGTGTATACTTAACAAATTGATATTGAGACGTAATATCTTGACCTGATTCATTCGAAATTGTAAGTAAATTTAAATCGTTTATTAAAGAATTGCCATTTTCATTGCGCATAATGGCTTCACTAAATGTAATCGTAAATGTATTATCTGGATTACGATAAACAATATTGCGTTTCTTTTGACCATCGACTGTCATTTCAATACGTGGTGGTGTTCCATCAGAATAGAAATTTTCTCTCATCCAACCCGTGCTTGATTCATCATAACCATCAGAAGTAGAGTTGGATCTGTACACTGTTATATTTCCATACGTATCTGCAGCACCAAAATACACAACATATTCCTTATGCGGCTCTAAAGTTACACCTGTAGCTTCAGATAATGGGAATGATCCCTTTCCACTTTTCTTAACACTTGGGCTACTTCTTAATTTTTCCTCTAAGAATTTACGTTCAGCAGGTGTATCAATTTTTAGATTTGCTGAATCATTTGTCGTGCCATCTGCATTTTTCTTCGGTACAAACCAATAATGAAGCTCTGTTGTTTCATCAGTATCAAAGGAAATCATAGCTTTCGTATCATCATTTTCTTTAGGTTTTACTACTAAATTTTTAATTAACGGTGCTCTTGTATCACCAATCATTTCCTTAGAGGTAATTTTTGAAATTTCCCCACCACGATCCTTTAAGACCATATACACGGAATAGCTTAGGAATGGATTCAGTTTGTCTTTCGAAATCGTTATTGGGAATTTTTTTGTAGCTTCCTCTAAATCAGCTGGACCTGAGCCACGGTCAATATATATATCCTTTCCACCAATTTGGAAATAGCCTGATTTTAAGGATGATTCATTTGCAAACTCATTCACAAAATCACGTTCTGTAATACCCTTGTCTGTTAAATATTGCTTAAACGTTTTTACTTCTCCATTGTCTTCAACAGTATCAGGTAGCACCATATAATAATAAGTACCAGCCTTACTTGGCTTAAATTCTACTTCAGAACGTCTATAGTTATCATTTTGATCTGGCTTACTAACTACATTTTCAATCGTTATGACAGGCATATCAAATTTTTCATGGATATATTCCGCATAGTTTCGCACAGGTTTGCCAGGGTCAACGGTATTGACATTTTCAAAATCATTACCCGCTAAGTCCTTTACGCCCGGTAAAACAGTAGCGCGTAATGTATCACCGTAAACAAAGCCTGTTTCAGAAGGAATCGTTAATAATACTTTTTTGTCTCCTTCTTTATATTCTACTGCCGAAGGTTTAATTTTATTTTGTCCTGTTGTGTTAACAATAACTGTCCCTGATAAATCATAGTTATTTATATTACGAGCACTTTCAGGATCCAATGCTTCGTTTAAATATAAGTAAAATTGATTTGCTTTTCCTGCTGGTTCAAGCTTCGTCTGCTCAACATAAGGATGAATATTATCTAATGCACTTGTCGTAAACTCTTTGATGGCCTCCTTCGGAATAGGGTCTACCGAATAGTTACCCGATGCATCCTTCATGACCACATAGAGCTGATACACTTCTTCTGCCTCTAAGCCTGTTAAAATCTCCGTAATTCCTAGTTTACCTGCAACAGCCTTACCTGTACCTGTTGGCTTCGCTACTATATCTGCGGTTGTCGGATCAGCTGCAGTTGTCTTTTTCCGAACATAGTAGTAGTAGTCCCCTGGCTCGCTTGCAGTAAATGTAAACTCTGCTCGTTTTCCACCATGTAAAGGATTCACTTTTAGAGATTTTACTACTGGCGGTGACGCATCCTTCATCTGGAAGGATTCTGATTTAAGATCAGAAACATTTTTCGCACCATCTACAACCATTATATAAATAACATATTCTTTTTTCTCACCTAAATTTGTCACTTTAAAGGTGTTGTTATTTAATACAGCCGAACCTGTTCCACTTGCAACATTATCAGTAGAAACACGATCAACCATTTCTCGTTTTGTTGGTGGTTCAGCGTCCTTTTCTCGAACTATATAGTAATACGTGCCGACTTTATCTGAAGTAAAATCTACCTGTACATCACTACCATTCAATACAGATACTTTTGTGATATTAACAACAGGCTTAGTTTTATCAGCAGGCTTTTGGTTTTCAATATCATCCTTATCGATTGGTTTACCATCTGGATCTGTGATACTACCAACATTATCTTTATCTTCTAAGAAATCATCGAAGATATTATTTGGTGATTCACCCTTCGGTATAATAACTTTGTCAATATACGTGTATGGACCAATATCCACCCAGCCAAATGCATTATCCACATACAGTGTACCCACTCGACCGTCTATATAAAGCTCTAAATCCGTAAAGCTATTGTAGTTAATCCAGTCGATATTGCTATCTCCATAAATTGTCAGCTTTGTTTCTGTATCAAGGTTTAGTGTTCCAATGTCACCTTGAATTTCAAATTCACGAACACTTCCGATAATATCTACACGCGGTAGCTTAGTATTCGTTTCAATTTTAGTACCGCTTTGAGATACAACTAAACGCGAGACAGTGCTGTTATAAAATTCAAGATGTTTTTCCACATTTTTCATGGTCACTTTTTCTTTAGACCAGTTAACAAACGGTTTGTTTTTATCTGGGTTCTTCTCTGAATTTTGATTTGTCCAATTTTGAAGATCAGACGATGAATTGCTATTGGACGAGGACGAGCTCTCCCCATTTTGATTTTCTGGATTTGACCAGTTGATAAATGAAAAATTCGTACTTGCTGTGCGCCCAATTGATAATGGCTTATAGCCGGAAACATTTAAATGTAAAGGAGGACGCACTGTTTCGTTTACTAGCATTGTGCCAGTCAATGTAATATTAGAAAATCCAATATAGTTTCCATTGACAACAATGGTTGCACCAAATGAACCATACTCACCGTCAAAATCTAAAAATTTTGAGCTTGTGCCGCTTGCATTCAATGTTAGCTTTGAAACAGATTGAATAGTCTTCCCAGCTAAATTACCTTCAATAATTGCTCCCTGTAAAACAGGTGCATTATACTCATTAAAAACGTTTGCTAAATTGTCAGGTACCGTGTAAGGCTCAGCATTTATGTAGACTACATCATCTTCAATACCCGTAATCTTGTAAGAGGATGCATTCCCCTTTTTATCTTGTGCGCGAACAATGAAAGAGGCAATCTGACCACGAGTTACTGGATTAAATGGAGAAAATGTAACTGGCGTAGTTCCTTCTGTAACTTTTAAATCCACTAATGTTTGAATATAAATGGCATTACTCGTTTGGCTATTAACATCCTGAAAGCTATGATTATAATTTGAAGCTACCTCAAATTTAAATCCAAGCACTAGCATTTTTGCTAATTGGCCACGTGTAATAACTTCATTTGGCATAAATGTTCCATTCGAATATCCAGACATAATCCCTGCATTTTGTAATGCCGCTACATATTTGTAATATTCACTACCTTTTGGAACATCCTTGTAATAAGGGTCCTGTACATTTTTTAGGTCTAACTTTAAGACAGTAGCCAGCATTTTAGCTGCCTGACCTCTTGTTACATTTTGATTTGGTCGGAAGGTATTGTCTGCAAACCCACTAATCGCACCCTGAGAATATAATTTTAAAATATTATCATAGTGACTTGAATATTGATCGATATCCTTAAACGGTGAGGTAGCTGCTTCTGCCTTTTGTGGCGGTGGCACTACTAAAGCAATTCCGCTAGTAGCAAAGACAGTTGCAATAAGTGCTTTGTTCACTTTTTGGATTTTTGTTTTATCCATTCCACTCATCCTTTCACTTTATGGATTTTGATACGCACAAATATCAATTTCATCATACCCTTTATATCGACAGCAAATTAGAAAACCTTCATAGTTAATTCTAAAATACTAGTAGAAAGTCACGCATTAATCGGTGCTTTGTGAATTTAAAGTGTACATTTGAGCAGTGAGTACGCCTTTTTAGATTTCACTGTCCTATTAAGCAACTTTATGAGCATAATTCATTCATTTTTCTTATAGGATTCCTACACAAAAAAACCAAGGAGCATCGGTGCTCGCTTGGCTTTAACGATATATAGGCATACATCTAGTCGTTCTTGAAATGTCATAAGGGAAAGGGGGATAACCTTACGTCTTGTCAAGTCGATCAAGAGATGTGTCCCGAGTTTGCATTTTATTTGAACATGATTTAGAAGTGATATATGTCAAATCATTTAAGAGTAGCTTGCCCAAATGATTTCTACATTAATCATGTACCCCTAAAATAGCAATGTATGCCTATCTGTCATAAATTTTTTACTAATTATCTTGCCCAGCTACCATCACTTGATTACGCCCAGCCTGCTTAGCAAGATACAATGCCCCATCGGCAGCTTCAAATAATGCTTCCGTTGAATCAGCCATTTGAGGATAGACAGCTACCCCTGCCGATAATGTCACAGGTCGACCACAAGGACTAATCATGTTAGCTAATACCTGACGCAGCGTCTCTGCAACAGAAGCAGCTTCATCCGCTGTAGTATTTGGTAATAGCATAACAAATTCTTCCCCACCATAGCGGCAACACACATCTCCTTCTCGAGCGACAGCTTTCATATTTTTCGCTAAAAATTGCAACACCTTATCTCCCACCGCATGGCCATATGTATCATTCACACTTTTAAAATGATCTAAATCCAACATAATGATAGCGTGAGGTAGCTTGTTTTCTTGCCATTCTGCCAGCATTGCATCCATCGTACGTCGATTTGTTACCCCTGTTAGTGGATCAGTGGTCGATTGATCCTTGAAAAACAGTACCTGTCCATGTAAAAAAGATAAGCTCCTTATTAAAACACTTTTTAAAGAATACGCTTCAAAATACCAACCTTGGACAGATTTTAGCCCCTCAACATTTTTACTATCTAGGCTCTCCTCTGTTAAAGTGGCTAATTGTTGTAAAGGACTAGCAATACGTGCTGCCGCCCAAAGCACAATAAGGATTGAAACCAGCATAAGTGGTATAGATTTTATCGCCACATCCTGCACCCGATCAAACGAAGGCGCTAATGCCACATCTAAAGGTCTTTGAGATACGACTCCCCACCCTGCTAAAGATACTGCACTATAGCCTGCAAGCATTTTAATGCCTTTTGTATTCTCGACTAGCTGTGCTCCATTCTTCCCAGAAATTACAGCTTTTACGACTTTATTTTCAGTAACCATATCATTGACTCTACTTGGGTCCTGATGGTAAATCACTCGACCATCTTCGTCTACTACATATACATAAGAACCATCATGGCTATAATGTTCTCCCAATAAATTATTAAAGGCATTTTGTTCCTTTAAATAAAGGCTACCAGCCACCATTCCTAGATATTCATTGGATGCTGAGAATATAGGATAAGATATAAAAATAATTAGACGTCCTGTTATCGCCTCATAAGGTTTTGATATAAGCGGCTCCTTTTTAGTTAAAGCCTCTTTAGCACCAACTGATGTT
>Ga0213825_1001190_pt1 | contig 18071 bp, 19 predicted proteins | sample MC6MC0900MG_FD_179896 | JGI IMG/M metagenome (GOLD analysis project Ga0213825, IMG submission 179896) | Enriched soil aggregate microbial communities from Iowa State University, Ames, United States - MC6-MC0900-MG | ecosystem: Environmental > Terrestrial > Soil > Unclassified | place: USA: Iowa... | reverse complement strand
GGATAAGCCAAGATCCCAAAGTTTATTTAAGCCTCTTAAGGTTGCAGCAGCATCACTGCTTCCTCCTGCTAACCCTGCAGCAACTGGAATCGTTTTTTCAATTGAGATCAGCACACCCTTTTTCACATCAAATCGGTCCTTTAGCAGTTGTGCTGCTTGAAAGGCCAAGTTGCGCTGGTCATCAGGAACGTATCGATTATGAGAAAGAATATGTATTTTATCTTGATTTAATAAAGTTAGTTCTATCCGATCAGCCAAATCAATAGTGGTCATGATCATTTCAACCTCATGATAGCCATCGGAACGTTTATGTAAAACATCTAATGCTAAATTTATTTTGGCCGGTGCTTTGACTAAAAGCTTCACTACGTCCACCTACTTTTGTTTTGTCCAGCTCTAGCACCCAAAGGCGCTTCCGCATTCCCTATTCCAAATTCCACATTTTGTCCTATTTTACCACAAAACGATAAATGTAAGACGTGAGATATGATATATCCTGTCAAATTTAATATTTTATCATTAATTACGCACTCGAAAAAGTCATTTTTTGGACAATGAGTAAAGAAAAAAGCCAGCAAGGGGACCTTTCGGTTTCCCTTCACTGGCCTGGCTGTGGTCAAGATTTGTTTAAACGAAATGCGAAAGTGGTTATTCGGGACTTAAGTCTTATGACCCTGATTGATCAACTGTTCTTCTGCAAGTTCAATGGCACGTTTCACCATATTCCCTGCATCCCTTGCCCGGATACCGCCCCATCCCTCTTTTTGAACAACATCATAAAATCCAAGCTCTTTTGCCAACTCTTCTTTAAAACGGTCGGACATAATACCTCTTCTTCTAGCCATCTAAACAACCCCTTTCATACCACAGCATTCATAGTATGAGATACTCAAGGAATTTCATGATATCCAAATAATCCTTTAAATAGCAAAAAGCAGTAAACCCTATGTTTACTGCCATCCATTGCTTATATGCTAGCTTAAAGCTACATGTCCTGTTGCATCATCGTAGAAAGTAATTTGAACTGTTTCTGTTAATACATCCGCATAGCTGTAAGAAACACGCTCGAATGAATTTTCATCCTGATCTAATTCAATAACAAAAACAGATGGGTAAGTTTCAGCTAAAACACCTGAACGTTCAATCGTTTTCCTGCGTCCTCCGTTTGCTTTTAGCAACAACCTTTTCCCTAAATTCGTGTCAAGGGCCTTTTTGATATCGGCTAAGGTTTTTGGCATTCAATCCACCTCACTGTGTAAAGTATAACACACTGACATAGTCCTGTCAAACAAAAATATAAATTATATCAGTCCGACAAAAAGTTTGTCAATATTTTTTATTCTACTTTTTCTTCTAATTTTCAACATTTCTTATCGTAACCTTTTTAGCGGTGGAATATGTATCGCTTCAAAAAAAGCGAATCAGAAAAGCGAAGGCGCCAGTTTAGCGACGTATGGACTGGACCACTCCAAACGAGATAAAGGACTTATCGTAAGGTGGAGAGGGCCAGTACAATTGTCTCTGGGCGCCGTAGCTGGACAATAATAAAAGTATTTTCTTCATACTTTTATTTAAAGCTTATTCTTCTTGGTCATTTACAGGTCTGTATGGCATCCCTGTTCGTAATACACCTTTTGTTTCAATGCCCCCAAGCCCCTTCTCTCCTGTTAATGTATTTCGTAAGACATCCCAAACGTTAATTCTTTCCATAAAGGGGGTAAAGCTTATTTTTGCGACAATATAGACTGGGTCGAGTGCGTGAATATTGATCCTTGATGGGGAACTAGCGAAGTTTGCCCCCGCGTGGATGAGCGATTCGAAATGGGATTGGCATGCACCTGCAAAGATGACTAGTTGATCTAAATGAGGGATTTTTTTCCGGGCCTCTCTAACAGTTTGGACGAAATGTTTTGAATGGCGATAAGCATTAATATCCGTCATCTTCCCCTTTGCCTTTGAATAGGCATCATGCCCGGTGATGACAAGAATATCTGGACGATAGTGGTCAATTAATCCAGCAATTTTATCCTGCATTTCTTTTTCATGGCAGTGTATCCCTAAAACTGGTATCCCGATTTTTTCATATAATGTCATACATTTCTTTAAATAGGAGGAGTCACCATCCAAATGGAGCACCTTCCCCGGGATTTGAAAATAATTGCTCGGTTTTACATAGCCGCCAGTTACTTCAAATTCCTGCCTGGATTTTAACAAATCAACATCCTGTGTAAAAAGCCGTAACGACTGTTCTTCAAGCGTCCTGTATTCTTGCCTTAGTTTCACCCTTTCATGTTGGTTAACAACAACTAAATCAGCGTAAGGTGCATCGGCAACAAGACGAAAATCCTCGCCATAAAGGATTGCGAATTTCTGGTCATTTATTTTTTGCATATCGATCACACGAAATAAAAGATCACAGTTATATGATTTTCTACCGACAATATCATTTATTTTTATATCCACTGCCGTCACTCCAATAAGACCAGCAAAAGAGGCCTTTCGTATAAGTTAAAACTTCCATCATCAGGGGGACTTACCCCGCTAATGATTAGTTGAAACAATCGGGCTTTTACGGACGTTGCCCCCCACTATTACTTGGCAGGTTTCCTAAAAGGACTTGAAACGGAGGTCTAACAGCCCGTTAATGCGGGATAGGGTTCTCTCATAGGCTATGCAAACAATGGTGTCCATGTGAGAAAAAATCTGTATTTGGAATTGAGTGACTTTTTATGCAAAAAAAAGACCTTTTTAGAAAAAGGTCTAATGGAAGTAAGGATATAGTTCATCGGCTAAACAGCCAAATTCCTCTAAAGAAAGGGTCTCTCCTCTTCTGGTAGGTTCAACTCCACTCGCATGCAAGGCAGTGAGAATCTCCTCTTTTTTTTGTTTCCCTTCAGGAAGCTGACTTGTTAAGTTATTGAGCAAGGTTTTTCTTCTTTGGGCAAAGCTGGCTTTTGTTACTTGAAAAAAGAAAGCTTCATCTTTTACGCTTACAGCTGGCTGCTCCCGTTTTATCAGTCTGATCACAGCAGAATCGACATTCGGCTGTGGAACAAAAACAGTTTTGGGAACAATCATCACGGTCTCTGCCTCTGTGTAATATTGAACGGCAATCGAAAGCGAGCCGTAGTCCTTCGTACCAGGCTTAGCGGAAATACGGTCAGCGACCTCTTTTTGGAGCATACAAACGATTCCGCGAATTGGCAGCTGATCCTCCAGCAGCTTCATTATGATAGGAGTTGTCACATAATAGGGTAAATTGGCAACAACCATTATATCGTCGATGCCTTTAAACTCTTCATCCATCACCACTTGAACGTCTGCCTCTAATACATCCCTGTGAATAATTTTGACATTTTCATATGGTGATAATGTGTCATTTAAGATGGGTAATAATCTTTGATCGATTTCAAAAGCAACGACCTTTTTACTCGTCCTTGCCAGCTGCTCGGTAAGGGCGCCGATACCTGGGCCAATTTCTATTGCCCCGGAATTCTCATTTAGATTGGCAAAGCTAACGATTTTTTTTAAAATATTTGTATCAATTAAGAAGTTTTGACCAAGGCTTTTCTTAAAAGAAAAACCATATTTTTCGAGAATAGCCCTAGTTCTCACAGGGGTTGCAATATCTTTATTCATTTTGTTCCTCCTGACGTACAACACTTAGTGCTTGTGCAAATTCCTGCCTGCTGATTTGGAACATCATTAAGCGCTTGTGCAATTGTTTTCCATTTGTATAGCCAATTTTTAAAAGCTTGCCGAGAATAATTCTTCGTTCCTTCGCACCCTCACCGCCAATAAGACCGGCAGTAAGTAAATCCTCTTGGGTAATTTCTTCTGAAATCGTTTCATGCATGATTTGAGCATCTTTCAATGCTTCTTTAATTGCCTCTGGTCTCGCATGTTCAACACCAAGACCTCTGCCGCCTTTAGCAATCGCCGCTTCCTTCGTTAGAAAAGCATGTTTACAGCCTGGAACTGCTGTTGCAATCGTCTTCCTGATTTTTTCACCAGGAAAGTCTGGATCTGTAAAAATAATCACACCTCGTGTCTCTTGGGCACGCAGTACCTTTTCAATCGTAGCTTGATTCACTGCAGAGCCGTTCGTCTCAATGGTATCTGCGTCAACTGCCCGTTTAATCGCTGTCGTATCATCTTTTCCCTCAACGACAATAATTTCTTTTATCCTCATGGTAAATGTAAAAGCCTCCGTAATGAGAAAAGAGCAAGCGCCTGTTTAGTGAAGTCCACTACCTAACCGCTCAGCGCTGGATCTAGACGTTTCTCAAAGTCAAAATTTTTATACTTTCTAGTAAAAAATGAAAAATAATTGAAACATTTTTGTAATGTCCATCGTCTATATTATTAAACGGATTCATACAATGAAAGTAAGAAACCGAGAAAAAATATAATGTATCGATGTAAGTATAAAGAAAATCTCGGAAAAAGCAAAATGCAGAGGAAACGATCCTCTGCATAGAATAAATTATTGTAAAACCTTTATCTTTACCTTCTTACGCCCCCAGCGGTACGCTTCCGCTTGCGATGGCATAAATAAATCAATGATATACCCTTTAATTGCTCCGCCTGTATCAGCAGCAACAGCGTAGCCGTAGCCTTCCACATACACCTTTGTTCCAAGCGGAATTACGCTTGGGTCAACCGCAATGACTTTCATATTCGGATTAGCACGGAGATTAAGACCAGTGGCAGTACGTCCTGAACAGCCATTACAAGAGGCTGTATAGGCAGTTGCAGTAACGTAAAACTCTGTTCCCGGTTCATCTGCACCACGTGAAACTTGCAGGGCTAATTCCTTCGTTCCGACAGCCACAACTTTATCCTGCTTCTCTGTAATGCTTTGCTCATTGATTAATTTTCTTGAAACTTCCTTGCCGTTTTCAAGCACAACCTCGTATTGCTTAGACACACGGCCATGCTTACCAGGGGTTACGATTTTTTCTTTCCCTTTTTCTAAGCTTTCATCCTTTTCTGTTACCACGGCAAATTGAACTGGTTCTTCCACTACATCGGTGACTTTTTCTACGCGAATGACGTTAACAACACCATTCTCTGAGATGGTATCTGTTAATGATGGTTCAACTCGGTCTAATTCATTTAGCTTGATCCCCTGCTGTGTTAAAAAGTCAGCGACCGTAGCCGAAGTAGCCCAAACCTTCTGCTCCTTACCTCCGTCCACAAAAGTAAGATAGAATGCGATGTTTAGATCAATATTCATCTTATTTTTTATTGCCGTTTGTGGTTTTGGTGATATTTGATCTTGCTCTTTCAATACAATTTTCTGCTCTTTTAGGAGCTCAGCCACAGTTCCGGCTGTAGTCCAGACCGTTTTCTTCTCGTTGTCTTTAACAATGTGAACCTTGTTTGCCTGTTTCCAAACGACTTTCAGGTGGTCCTTCACCTTCGTATTCGCCTTTGGAGACAAGTAGTCTTGTGAGCGATGAGGTACATCCAGTTCATCTAATAATTCCTTGATGGTATCTGCATGCGTTTTTACGACCTCGGGCTTGCCATTAAGTGTTATTGCCACCGTGTTCTTCGAACCTTCAAAAAAAAGAATTCCAAGAGCTGTTAGCAAAACTACGAAACTAGCAAAAGCAATGATCAATGACCTCCTGCTCAAAGACTTGGAAAACAGGTTTTTCATGTGTTTGAATACGATGAAAAACGCCTCCTTTTCTTGGAGAGATAATTAATACCATGCTGCCGGCTGTCAATCCTTGCATTTCCTGTGAACGTATTTCTAATTATGCACAAACCTGGAAATATTGCAAAGAAAAACTTATCGACACGGTTATCCTATGTTGAAAAGGAGACTTGTAGAACTTTTTGTTATTAGAAAAAATTAGGACAAGCTTCTAGTGCTTTCGACAATTTCCCTTATCATTTTATGGCGAATAGTTTTTTAGCATTTCGTGTCGTTGCTACTGCTACCTCCGCAAATGTCAACCCTTTTATTTCGGCAATTTCTTCAGCTACCAGTTTTACATAACTTGGTTCATTCCGTTTTCCACGATAGGGATGAGGGGCCAAATATGGGCAGTCTGTTTCAATCAACAGTTTTTCCAATGGTATTTCAGCAGCCACTTCTTTTGGCTTTTTAGCATTTTTGAAGGTAACAGGGCCGCCAAGAGAAATATAAAAATTCATTTTTACACATTCCTGTGCTACTTCAGGGCTGCCGCTAAAGCAGTGCATAATGCCCCCCACTTCCTCAGCTCCTTCTTCCTTCAGTATTTCCACTATATCGGCTGTTGCCTCACGATTGTGAATAACGATTGGGAGCTTCACTTTTTTGGCCAGCCTGATTTGTTTGCGGAATACCTCCTTTTGGATCTCCTTTGGAGACTTGTCCCAATGATAATCCAAGCCCATTTCACCGATTGCGACTACCTTTGGGTGAGAAGCTAGTTCCTCAATCCATACTAAATCCTCATCCGTCATATCAATGGCATCGACGGGATGCCAGCCAACACAGGCATAAATAAATTCATAGGTTTCCGCTAGCTCCATTGCCCTTTGAATGGTCGGACGATCAAATCCGACAACAACCATATTGGTGACTCCCTCATTTTGTGCCCTGTTAATGACTTCCTGCAAATCCTCGTTAAATTGGGTGTCATTTAAATGTGCATGTGTGTCGAATAGCATAATAAACCAAGCCCTCTTTTCTATTTTTTTCTCTAAATTGTGCACTTACAGCCTTCCAATGTCAAAAATCAAATAAAAAAAAGGAAATGTCCCGATATTTGTTTCACGTGGAACATCGAAAAGCGGAAGTGCTTTACTCAGAGGCTTATGACCCCAAGCCCCTAGGCACTATTTCCAAAAGCAAAAGCGCCCGAATCAGGCGCTTTTATAACATTATTTCACTTTCGCACCATTTGGTAATGTTTGATCAACAGTGGCAAGAGAAAGCTGTCCGTCTTTTGATCCAGCTAAGATCATTCCTTGTGATAATTCACCACGTAATTTAACTGGTTTTAAATTTGTAATACAAATAACTTTCCGGCCGACTAATTCTTCCGGCTTATAGTACTGAGCAATCCCTGAAACGACTTGCCTCTTTTCGTAACCAAGATCAAGCTGAAGCTTTAGCAGTTTATCCGCTTTTTTAATTGGCTCTGCTTGTATAACCTCAGCTACTCGCAAATCAATTTTCATGAAATCATCAATAGCAATTTCATCAATTTCCTCTGGTTTTTCCTCTTTCTTTTCTTCAACAACAGGTTTAGTGCCTTGCATTTTAGTTTTGATGAATTCTACTTCGTCCGCAATTTCAAGTCTTGGGAATAGCGGAGCATCCTTTTCCACCTTTGTTCCGCTTGGAATCACACCAAAGCTTTCAAGACTTTCCCATGTTTTAAGAGTCTCATCATGTATGCCAAGCTGTTTAAAAATCCCATTAGGTGTACGGGTTAAAAATGGCTTTAGCAGAATAGCGATTCTTCGCAGTGATTCTGCCAAGTGAACCATGACGCTTGCAAGTTCCCCTCTACGTTCCTCATCCTTAGCTAATGTCCACGGTTGTGTTTCATCAATATATTTATTCGTGCGGCTAACTAATTGCCAAATGGAAGTTAAGGCAACAGAAAACTCCATTTTCTCCATAGCTTCCTCGTATTTTGTCATGGTTTCACGATTTACTTGAAGTAATAACTCGTCAAATTCCCCAGCAGAATCGGTATAGTCAGGAATCACACCATTAAAATACTTTTCAATCATCGCAACTGTTCGGTTTAACAGGTTACCAAGATCATTAGCCAAGTCAAAATTTATTCTTTCGACAAATCCTTCTGGTGTAAATACTCCATCTGCACCAAATGGTACTTCGCGTAATAGATAATACCTTAAAGCATCAAGGCCATAGCGGTCAATTAATGTGACAGGATCAACCACATTCCCTTTTGACTTAGACATTTTCCCATCCTTCATCAATAGCCAGCCATGAGCAAATACCTTTTTAGGCAGAGGTAAATCCAATGCCATTAACATAATCGGCCAATAAATTGTATGGAAGCGGACAATTTCCTTTCCGACAAGATGAACATCTGCCGGCCAGTAATTTAAATATTTGGAGTCATTTTCGGTACCATAACCAAGAGCTGTTATATAGTTGGAAAGGGCGTCAATCCATACATAGATGACATGCTTTGGATCACCCGGTACCTTTATTCCCCAATCAAAAGTTGTTCTTGATACAGCTAAGTCTTCTAAACCAGGTTTGATAAAGTTATTAATCATCTCATTTTTGCGGGATTCCGGCTGAATGAAATCAGGATTTTCTTCGTAGTATTGTAACAGACGGTCAACATACTTACTCATTCTAAAAAAGTATGATTCTTCTTTTACTTTTTCAACTGGACGGCCACAATCTGGACATTTTCCATCTACTAACTGGCGATCCGTAAAAAAGGATTCACAAGGTGTACAATACCATCCTTCATACTGATCAAGATAAATATCTCCTTGTTCGAGAAGTCTGGCAAAGATTTTTTCAACAACTTGTTTATGTCTTTCTTCCGTTGTCCTGATAAAATCATCATAAGAAATATCAAGCTTATTCCAAAGTTCCTTGATTCCATTTACAATTCCATCCACATACTGTTGTGGTGTAATCCCACTCTCTTCTGCTTTACGTTGGATTTTTTGTCCATGCTCATCTGTTCCAGTTAAATACATCACATCATAGCCGCGCATCCGCTTGTAACGGGCCATTGCATCACCGGCAACAGTAGTATAAGCATGACCAATATGTAAATTTCCACTTGGATAGTAAATCGGTGTCGTCAGATAAAAAGTCTTTAATTTTTCCTCCATTTTCTTATCCCTCCAATAAGCAGGCAATCGTCAACTCCATTAAATCATTATTGCCTCTTTTTGTTGCTTCTATCATCAAAATATACCGAAAAATGAACTTTTGTGCAAGAAAGCGTCATTCATAGACTTCCAGTTTTTTAAATTTTTTTCCTTATGCACCCATAAAGGATAATGAACCTTCGAAACATATGAGCGATAAGGTTGTTTAATGTAGAATTTTGTCGAATTACACCTAACAAATATCGATAGTGGTTTACGCTAGGATAATATTTAAATCGTTGTTTGATAGTATCAAAATTAGAGTAAACCTTATCAAATCAACAAACAAATAACTGGAAAAAATTTCTGTTATTTTTTAAAATAAAATAATTGACGAATATGGGAAGTACTGGTATTATGGATTTATAAGAAATTTGTCGAATAATGACGAATTAAAAATAGATTAATAATATGTGTATTTACGAGAGGAGATAATAATATGAAATCTACAGGTATTGTCCGTAAAGTTGATGAATTAGGTCGTGTGGTTATTCCGATTGAATTAAGACGTACACTTGGAATTGCTGAAAAGGATGCACTTGAAATCTATGTTGACGATGAACGCATTATCTTAAAAAAATACAAGCCAAATATGACTTGCCAAGTAACTGGTGAAGTATCTGATGATAATATGGCTCTTGCTGGCGGCAAATTAATTCTAAGCCGTGAAGGTGCAGAGCAATTAATAGAAGAAATTCAAAAAAACTTTGAATTAGTGAAATAATAAAGAAATCTTGCCGTTAGGCGAAGATAGAGGCGTAGTTGCCTGATAAGAAAGCTAGCAAGCTCCAGCACCAAATAAGTGCTGGAGCTTTTTTTAATGATTCTCAATATGATAAGCCTGATAAACTTCGCGTTTGTTAAGCCCGCGGTCTTTTGCTGTTTGTTTAATTGCTTCCTTTGACGGCATATTTTTTACTGATATGTAGTGATTTACGTGTTCCTCAAGCGATAAATGCTGCCACCAGCTGGACTCATCTTCTTGCTGCCGATCCGACCCTTCAACTATGATACAAAATTCACCGCGAATTTCATCCTGATGCGCCCATTCAATTGCTTCTTCAAGGGTTCCACGAATAAATTCCTCGTACTTTTTGGTTAACTCCCTGCATATAGCCGTATTCCTGTTACCAAGGACATCAAGCATGATCGATAAAGTTTCTTTTATACGATGTGGAGATTCATAAAAAATCAGCGTAGCAGATTGCTTTTTCAATCCTTCCAATTCTGCTCGCTTGTCTTTCTTGTTTCGATTTAAAAACCCATAAAAATATAAGGGCTGGCAGGGTAACCCCGAGGCAATCAATGATGTCAGTGCTGCATTTGCTCCTGGTAACGGGACAACAGCCGCTTGTTCACGAATGGCTGCAGCTACAAGCTCATATCCTGGGTCAGAAATGGCAGGCATTCCTGCATCACTTACAAGAGCAACTTTTAAGCCTTGCTTTACCTTTTGAATCAATTTCTCCCCGCTCGTTTCCTTATTATGCTCGTGATAACTGACAACAGGAGTATCAATTTCGAAATAATTACATAGCTTCTTTGTATTTCTTGTATCTTCAGCAGCGATCAAATCTGCCTCTTTTAAAATTCTAATCGCCCGAAAGCTCATATCCTCCAGATTCCCAATGGGAGTAGGAACTAGATATAGCATTCCTTTATGCTCTTCGTTCTCAAAGCTTTTTTGCTGCCACATCATCATCACCTGTTTCCAATTATTAAAGCTGAAGCGCCCGATTAGCAACGTTTGGACTGGAGCGCTCCGACTAAGTAAAGGAAACACGAAGAGCGCAAGCTTCGATGTTGACTTATCGTAGGGAGGAGCACGAAGAATACTAGTTGCTGGGCGCTAGAGCTAGACTGTTTCAAAGTTCAAAGCATTATTTTTATTATTTCGTAAAAACTCAAGCTTTTTCTTCCTTGTTAATTGTTTAAATTGGTACTCTGCTTTTAACGCATCACTTTTATGATCAAATTCTTTAAAAAATGTCAGTTCGACTGGCCCCCTGCCCCGAGTATATTTAGCCCCTTTTCCTTCATTATGCAGTTTAATCCGACGCTCCAAATTATTGGTATAGCCGCCATAGAGGCTCCCATCCGAACAGGTTAGGACATAAAAGTAATGGCTGCTATTCTCCATATAAAATCTCTCTGATCTCTGGAGTGTATTCGTCCGCCTCATTATAAACAATCAGTGGCGGAAGGATTTTTAAATCAGGACTCCCGTCTTTTATCGCTTCAACTAAAAGAGTATTGGCTTCCTTGCCAAGTTTTGGGTAGACAAGCTGAATTCGCTTTGGCTCAAGCCGGTACTGGCGCATTAACGTAATCAGATCAATGAGACGGCCCGGACGGTGGACAAAAGCCACTTTCCCCCCTTGCCGCACTAATTGACTCGAAGCTTTTACGGCATCTTCAAGCGTGCAGAGAATCTCGTGGCGGGCAATGGCCAAATGTTCATTCGGATTTATTTCTTCTTTTGATGGAGTCGTAAAATAAGGTGGATTGCAGGTCACCACATCAAACTTTCCAAATCCTAGTTTTTGGGGCATGTCCTTAATATCACCGCAGATCATTTTTAATCGTTCCTGAAGCCCATTATATTCAATACTTCTAATTGCCATATCATATAGCCGTCCTTGGATTTCCACACCCGTAATATTTCCCTTTGTGCGGGCACTCAAAAATAATGGAATAACCCCATTTCCGCTGCAAAGATCAATTAACTTTCCTTTTTGAATGGGTACGTAAACAAATCGCGCCAACAAAACAGCATCGAGTGAAAAAGCAAAAACAGATGGACTTTGAATGATCCTTAAGTTTTCCGCTAACAAATAATCCAACCGTTCATCTTCTTTCAAATTGACCACAAATACCATCCTATTCTTTAATTGTTGGCTATGTTAAACCTGGCTGTTGATTTCCGCTCCACGCGCTTCGCGTTCCGTACTCCCGCAGGAGTCTCGCGCCTTCCGCTCCAATCAACAATGACCTTTAACACAGCCTAATTATATGAAAAAATAGAGGCTGATGGTGGTCAGCCCCTTAAGGTTATTTCTTATTAAGAAAGGAGAGACAGAATAAACAATCGCCTTCCTTTCGTAAGCTCCCAAAGTGAAGGTTGCAAATATGAAAGCCTTCCTGATAAAGACGGGCGAGGTTATCATATCCTTCTCCAATATCAAAGGGCTTCCCCTCTGGAGATACAGCCTGGGCTCCTGTCACGGCCTTTTTATTATCTGTTTCATTCTTTTCTTCTTCCATCGTTACATCTAAACGGCGCCTTAGATGCTCATTTTCAAGCTTTAAATAATGATTCTCTTCTAGTATTTCGGCTAAATGCTGCTTCAATTCCCCCAGCTTTTGGTAAAGATGGCCAATTTGTGTTTCCATCTTACTTACTGATTCAAATATTTCCTTTTTATCCACGGCTTCCACCTCATTAATCTGTGGATTGTATAGAAAAAGCACCTTCTTTAATGATTTCTTCCAAAGTATACTCCAGGACCCTATCTTGTTCCTTTAGTTCCACCTGAAGTACCCGCTCTAATATATTTAGTCCTACCACTTTCCCAATACCCAGCGGTGTTTCAATGATTTCCCCTAAATCTGGCAGAGCCTGTTTAGCGGATTCATATTCATCATTTTCATATTTTAAGCAGCACATAAGTCTGCCGCATAAACCGGATATTTTTGTAGGATTTAATGAAAGGTTTTGATCCTTCGCCATTTTAATGGAGACGGGATCGAAATCACCTAAAAAGGTAGAACAGCATAGCATTCTCCCGCACGGCCCAATACCGCCAAGCATTTTTGCTTCATCACGGACGCCTATCTGACGTAATTCAATGCGTGTCCGAAAAATCGCCGCTAAATCTTTTACTAACTCACGAAAATCAACTCTTCCATCCGCGGTAAAGTAGAAGATTACCTTGTTTCGATCAAATGTATATTCAACATCGACTAGCTTCATATCCAGCTGATGCTCATTCACTTTTTCATTACAAACCTCATAAGCCTCTTGGGCTTCCTGCTTATTTTCCTCCACAATCATGCGATCCTTCTGATCGGCAATTCTGACCACCTTTTTTAAAGGAAGGACGACATCATGCTCCTCTACCTGTTTACGGGCAATAACCGCTCTCCCGTATTCAACGCCGCGGACCGTTTCGACAATGACAAAGTCATCCTTTTCGATTGAGAGGTCTCCAGGATCAAAATAATAGATTTTCCCCGCCTTTTTAAAGCGTACTCCTACAACATCATACAAATGAAGATCCCTCCTGCAATTTTAACACAAGCTGTTCCATCATCAGCTGAGGATTCATATTTGCCTGCAGCTTCCTTTTTGCATCAAGAATAGCTGACATTTGATCCGATAAGCGCCGTCCAGATGTTTTTAGAGCAAATTGCTTTAACCGCTCACTTTCCTGTATAAAAACAATTTGCTCCTCTTTATCTAATTGTATATAAAGTAAATCCTTAAAAATAAGAAGTAAAAGATCTAACCCACGTTGAATCTGTTCTTTTTCTTTAAAGTGTAAAAACCAATCTCCCTGGAGCGTTACCATCGCCTCCAACGGATTTTTTTTCAACACCTCAAATAATTTTACCACTATTTTTTGGGCTTGTGCAAACCATTCATCGACATTTAATTTGATTGCTTCATCTAGATTATTGGTTAACTGGGCAAGCAAGGGTGCATTTACTGGTTCTATGCCATTTTCAACTAGCTGTTTCACCATCAGTTGGGGTGCTAACGGATGGAATGCTAATATTTGGCATCTAGAAAGTATCGTTGGCAGTATTTGCTGCTGCTGTTCTGTTAAAAGGAAGGCAACCGTCCCGGGACTTGGTTCCTCCAAAAACTTTAACAAACTATTCGATGCACTCACACTCATTTTATCTGCATGAGAAATCAAGTACACCTTTTTCAAGGATTCAACACCCTTTTTCGAAAACTCTGCTTGCAGGTTTCTGATCTGGTCAACCTTAATCGATAACCCATCTGGCTCAACAATATGAACATCAGGGTGATTTCCACTATTAATCCGCCGGCAATTATTACATTCCTCGCATGGTTTATAGCCATCCATTAACGACTCACAGAAAAGAGCCTTCGTGAATAATAAACCTACTTCCTTTTTTCCTGTCCCTCTCATGCCTTCAAAAAGGTACGCATGGGCCACTCGATTTTTCACCAAACTGTTTTTTAACATTTTCAACACGGTCGGCTGCAGCTCTTCTAGTTGATCCCATGTTTTTCCCAATATAATCACTCACTTATCTAAAAAATTAACAACAAAAGTTTAAAAATGCATGTATTGCTCGATAGGTAAGACAAATACTGTCGCTCCGCCTACCTCAACTTCTACTGGATAAGGGACATAAGAGTCGGCATTCCCGCCCATTGGTGAAACAGGGGCTACCAACTGATCTCTAGACTTGCAGTTGTCCTTAATAATTTGGAGAGCCCGGTCAACCCGAATATCCTCGGTACCTATCATAAACGTGGTGTTCCCTGACTTCAAAAATCCACCTGTACTAGCTAATTTGGTCGCTCTAAAATTATTATCGACTAATGCCTTAGATAAACGATTGCTATCCTGATCTTGTACAACGGCTATGATGAGTTTCATTTGAAAACACCCTCTCCTCTTTTTAATACAAATCTAGTTTCTTTTATCTTTATTATAACAGGTTATTGTCCCGCTTACATTTACAAGCAGAAGGAACAGACTAAAAGTTTTTTTATATTAAAAAAGGCCTTTAAGAAGACCTTTTTTCTGCTAACTTTTCTTCAATTTGTTTCATCGTGTTTTGGAAAACCTCATCCACTGTTCCGGAAGCATCAATCCTCACAATTCTATGTGGAAAATGTTCCATTAATAAATGATATCCCTCTCTAACCTTTTTGTGGAAATCAAGATCCTCTAAATCCAGCCGGTTAATTTCCCGCCCTTTATTTTTATTTATCCGCTTTAGCCCTGCCTCTGGTTCAATATCAAAGTAAATCGTCAGCTCAGGCATGAAGTCCTCGATCGCAAATTGATTAATCTTAAACACTTCGTCCATTCCTAAACCGCGTGCATAGCCCTGATATGCCAATGAACTATCAACAAACCTGTCGCACAGGACAACTCTTCCTGCGTCTAATGCCGGCTTTACCTTTTCAATTAAATGCTGTCTTCTTGCCGCTGCATAAAGCAGTGCTTCAGTTCGGGAATCCATTGCCGTATTTCCTTTATCTAAAATAACTCTGCGAATTTGCTCAGCTATATCAATACCGCCTGGTTCCCTTGTTAGAAGTGCGTTGTTAAGCTTTTGAGCTACCATATTAATAATCGTCGTCTTTCCCGCACCATCCGGACCCTCAAACGTAATAAAAGTTCCGCTGCTCATCAAATTAAAACCTCCAAAATGTCTGTATCTTATGTTGTACTAAAAATCTTTATTAAGCCTTTTTTTATTGTGGATCCGCCTTGAAATCTCGCTCCTGCTTGTAACAGTCGATTTAGCTGATGCAGCTTTTCCTCTGTTATTCTCTCACCTTTTAATAGCAATGGTACTCCCGGGGGATACGGAATAATTGTTTCAGCACAGATAAAATCTACTGCCTCTCCAATAGGTACCTCTTCCACGGCTAAACTTGCCATTTCTTCAAAGGGAATCGCTAACTCCGAGATTTTTTGACTATCCATGATGAAATCTTCCTTCGCCTCGTACAAAGTCAAACCTAAAAGAGCGCTTTGCATTTTTCTTGCTGCTTCTTTCAATGGATAACGCTGTCCTGCCTTCAATAATGGCAGAATCAATAACACATTATTTGGATCTGCTAATTCCGTATAAATCCCTGACTCTTCCAATCTCTTTTGGAGTTCAAAACCGCTTAATTCACATCTTGATTGAATCGTGATTTTTAGATGGTCGCCATGGTTATTTGGAAAATCCAGCACCTTGATCATTGGAATTTTGGCTAACTCCTCTTTAAAGGACTGAATTTCAGTCAGCAAAAAAGATACATCTATTTGTTCATATGTACCTAAGTAGTGCCTTGCTGCATCCAGTGACGCCATAATGGGATACGATGGGCTGCTGGATTGGAATATTTCAAGGTATTCCTTTATCTCCTCCATGTTGACTAAGTTACTATTAACATGTAAAAATGAACCCATTGTCATGGCGGGAAGTGTCTTATGTGCCGATTGCACAATTATGTCGGCCCCCAATTGCACAGCCGATGTCGGAAAAGGGTCCCCAACAATAAAATGTGAACCATGCGCCTCGTCCACCAATACAGGAATATGATGAGTGTGGGACAAATGAATAATTGCTTGCAAATCAAAGGTCATACCATAATAATTCGGATACGTTAAAATGATCGCTTTTGCTTTAGGATAAAGGTTGATCGCTTGCTTAACCGTTTCAATACTGATGCCAGCTGCTACTTTCCATTCCTGATTAAATTCTGGCTCAAGAAAAACCGGCATTGCTTTCGCTAATCTAAGGGCATTTAACACAGACTTATGACAATTTCTTTGGACAAGGACTTGTGTCCCTTCCGAGCATACTGCCATGATCATTGCCAGGTTCCCTACGGTTGAACCATTCACAAGAAAAAAACTTTTTGTCGTGTGATATAGCTCCGCTAAAAGCCTTTCCGCTTCCAAAATCGCTCCTTCAGGGGAATGCAGGTCATCTAGCCCTGATAACTCGGTTGCATCAATTTTTAATAGTTGCTTAAAAAAAGAATTCTCATCTGATTGATCAATTAATCCATATTTATGTCCAGGCACATGAAAAGAAATGGGCTTCTTTTTTACATGTTCCATTAAGGCTTCGTATAAAGGTTTTTTCCATTGAATGTTCATGTTTTATCTTCCTTCTAAGAGTCTTATCTATTTTAACAAAAAACAATAGTCTTTCCTATTTTTCGTAAAAAAAACTAACATGAGTCTCAATTCCCAACCCAGTCGTGGAACTCGATTAATTATGAGAATTCAGTGTGAGCCGGGCTTTGCTTTACTATTCCAAAGTGGTAAATAATTTTTATTCACACAACAAGATAAGCTATCTATTATTTCGACGCTCCGCCTTTTTTTCAAAAAAAATAAAGCCCATAAGAGGACTTGTTATGAAAAAATTTCTGGGTTTGTGATTTTTTTAAGCTGTTTTAGAAAATATTTATATTTTGGATCATTTGTCTCTGTTTGTATTAAATCATTTTCACATTCTGTACAAATAAAAGAAGTGTATAGATGTATGCCTTTTGGTTTTAGATTCTCACAAATAACGCACGTTTCCACATAATGCTTATGTGCTAAAAATGAACTCAATCCCTCCACCTCCATACACCCATTCTGTCCTTAATTTTTAATTTGTATACAATTTTTCGAATTCTCTTTTCCCCGGCATCCATTAATATAGTATGTCGGTAACCTCAATTGGGTGTATGTCTATAATTGTTTTCTTACAAAACACTTCGTACTTTTTTACTTTTTGTATCAACATATTGAAAAAAGCATAAAGACAACCTATAGTTTTCTGCAGAAGTGTGTTCCAATGACGTCTATTGGGTACTCTTTTCGGATGGATTCCCGATATTCTTCTTTCTTTTATTGGATTACTTTCCGGTTTTGGCTATTTACTTTCCGGTTTTAATCCTTTACTTTCCACTTTTGCATTTTTACTTTCCACTTCCACTCATTGGCATAAAAAAAGACAACCCAATACAGGTTGTCTTTCATTTGCCTGGCAACGTCCTACTCTCACAGGGGTAAAACCCCAACTACCATCGGCGCTGAGAAGCTTAACTTCCGTGTTCGGTATGGGAACGGGTGTGACCTTCTCGCCATTGTTACCAGGCCTACTACACTGAATATTCCTCCTTGCGGGCCTGCGACGAGCTGATCATAATCCTCGTCGAATATGCTTTGGCGCAGGAGCAGACATTCAATGTGCCATGATTTATTAACTTAGTTGAAAGAATTATTCTTTCTTGAGGTTTATTCCCTCAAAACTAGATAATGCAGAAGAAGTGTTGTAAAAACGAGTTCGCTTTAAAACTTGGTTAAGTCCTCGAACGATTAGTATCAGTCAGCTCCACATGTCGCCATGCTTCCACCTCTGACCTATCAACCTGATCATCTTTCAGGGTTCTTACTAGCTTGACGCTATGGGAAATCTCATCT
>Ga0213825_1001175_pt1 | contig 18236 bp, 18 predicted proteins | sample MC6MC0900MG_FD_179896 | JGI IMG/M metagenome (GOLD analysis project Ga0213825, IMG submission 179896) | Enriched soil aggregate microbial communities from Iowa State University, Ames, United States - MC6-MC0900-MG | ecosystem: Environmental > Terrestrial > Soil > Unclassified | place: USA: Iowa... | reverse complement strand
ATTTGGAAATATAACAAATCAAGTCGAGACAACTCAAAAAGTGGTCGCATTAACGTTTGACGATGGGCCATCCGATAATGTTAAGACAATATTGCCGTTATTAGAAAAATACCAGGCCAAAGCGACCTTTTTTCTAATCGGAGAAGAAATTGAAAAACATCCAGCTGAAGCGGAAAAAATAGTAGAAGCAGGACACCAAATTGGTAATCACACGTATTCCCATCATCGCATGGTTTTTAAATCCCTTTCTTACTACAAAGAAGAAATTGAAAAGACAGATCTATTGATTCGCAATGCCGGATTTACAGAAGAAATTGATGTTCGTCCCCCTAACGGAAAAAAGCTTGTTGGATTTCCTTATTACCTAAACAAACATAAAAGAGACACCATCACTTGGAATCTCGAACCAGATAGTTATTACGACTCGGCTACAGACAAAGTGAATTATGTAAAAGAGCATGTTACACCTGGTTCGATTATTTTAATTCACCCCATGTACGATGAAACCGATAAAGTACTGCAAACGATTGAAAGTATTTTACAAGAGCTTTCGAATGAGGGCTATACATTTGTTACTGTTAATGAGCTTCAAGATTTATGAATAGTGCTGCCGATATAGAGCTCGTTCAAACCACTCATTCAATTGGCATTTATAGGAGGTCAAAATGAAATATATAAAAGGGTTTTTAGGAATCTTTATGATGCTGTTTGGAAGTATGCTCATTGCTATAACGATTGATGATGTTCTGATTAAAAATACTATTTTAAGAATAGTTGGTGCATCTTTTATTTTCCTTGGTACTCGTATATTACATAGACAATTCCATCCTCATATGTACAAAAAAGACCAGCCTCAAAATTAATTGAGTACCTGGTTTTTGTTATTTACTTTCATAAACAGCTTCCACATAGTCAATTCCTTTTGCTGTAATTGATATTGCTGAAGTATCTTCATAACTATCTATTTCAATATATCCCGCCAATACAAGATAATGATAAGCTAAGTGCTTCTCACTATTTCTTTCCCAAAATATTTCAACCGTTTTACCACTTAAAATATTATTTCGTGTTGGAGCAAAATAAAGAAGGTTATAAAGTTGTTCTAAGATTTCTAATCTCAATTTTTTTCGTTCTTTCATAGCATCAATATCTATCATATTTTATCTTCCTTTTTCATGTCTCTTTTTGATTTTCTTACTTTTTTCCCCTTGATAAACAAAGTCTATAGACAATCTATTAAAAAAGTAATAGTATTTGCAACATATCCATAATTATTATTAAATTCTGAAAAAGGTGAGCATACATGGAATTATCTAAAAAACTACAGCAACTCCCAACGCAATTTTTTGCAGCACTTGTGCAGAAAGTCAACGCGGCCCTAGCAGAAGGGCGCGATGTTATTAATCTTGGGCAGGGCAATCCCGATCAGCCGACTCCCCCACATATTGTGAAAGCACTTCAAGAGGCTGCGGAAAATCCACAGCACCATAAATACTCTCCATTCCGCGGTATCGCTGAATTACGTCAAGCTGCAGCGCAATTTTACAAGCGTGAATACAATGTTGACATTAATCCCGATACAGAAGTGGCTGTGTTAGGCGGTACGAAGATTGGACTGGTAGAACTACCAATGGCCGTTTTAAATCCTGGTGACACAATGCTATTACCTGATCCAGGCTATCCTGATTATTTATCTGGTGTTGTATTAGGTGATGTTCAATACGATGTCATGCCTCTTTTTGCGGAAAATGATTTCTTGCCGGACTATGGTGCATTGTCCGATGAAATAAAGGAACGAGCTAAGCTTCTTTATTTGAATTACCCGAACAATCCTACTGGCGGAACAGCGACACTTGAATTTTTTGAGGAAACTGTGCGCTTTGCTAAAGCGCATCAGATAATCGTCTCACACGATTTCGCATACGGTGCGATTGGCTTTGATGGCCATAAACCCGTGAGCTTCTTGCAGGCAGACGGTGCAAAAGACGTCGGTATTGAACTGTATACATTATCAAAAACTTATAATATGGCTGGCTGGCGCATCGGTTTTGCCGTCGGTAATGCTGAAATTATCGGAGCGATTAATTTAATTCAAGATCATTTATTTTGTAGTCAATTCCCTGCTGTTCAGCAGGCAGCAGCTGTCGCATTAACTTCTTCCCAACAATGTGCGCAGGAACTTAACGCCACATATGAGCGTCGCCGCAATGTGCTCATTGAAGAAGCGCAGCGCATTGGCTGGCACGTAACTGCTCCAAAAGGATCATTTTTTGCATGGCTCCCTGTTCCATTAGGCTACACAAGTGAACAATTTGCCGACTTATTGCTCGATCAAGCGGATATTGCCGTAGCTGCTGGTAATGGCTTTGGGCAGTTCGGTGAAGGCTATGTACGAGTCGGCTTACTTGTAAGTGAGGAACGGTTACGTGAAGCTATTGCACGAATAGAAAAGCTTAAGCTATTTAAACGATAATTTACTAATATAAAATAAGAAGCACTCGCCATATGACGAGTGATTCTTATTTCTTTATTATTAACGATTTTTCATCCACTCTGGTTTACCAAAGCCTTTGAAGTCTGCGTCAATTATTTCTTCAAATTTAGCCGATTCTACAATTTCAACTAGGTCCTTTGATAATTGTGAATCTTTGTTATCAGCTTTCACCGCAATAACGTTACGGAATTGGTCAGGCATGTTTTCTAAAAATACTGCATTTAGTAAATCTAGCCCTGCTGCTAAAGCAAAGTTACCAGGTACGCCAGCTAAATCAACACTTTCTACTGTACGTGGAAGTGCTGCAGCCTCGATCGGTTGGAAAACTAGATTTTTGTCATTTTTCACAACATCTTTTTCTGAAGCTTTTAATTCTTCGATTTTAGGATCAATTTCGATTAAGCCTTGTTCTTGTAATGATAATAATGTGCGTGCTGCATTCGAAGGATCGTTGGCAATTGCCACTGTTGCACCATCTGGAATTTCATCGATTGATTTATATTTGTTTGAGAAAAAGCCCATTGGCGCTGTTGGCACAATAATTAATGCTTCTAAATCCATGTTGTTCTGCTCTTCAAAGTTTTCTAAGTACTTTGTATGCTGGAATAAGTTCGCATCAATATCCCCATTATCTAAAGCTTTGTTCGGCTGCACATAATCACTGAATTCTACTAAATCAACTGTATAACCTTTTTCTTCAAGCTGTGGAATAATCGCTTTTTTCAGCATATCACTATAAGGACCTGCTGTTGCACCTAGTTTAATAGATTTGCTATCTCCTGCTGTAGCTGAGCCCTTTTTTGAATCGGCTCCTTTGTCACTTGAACCACATGCTGCTAAAACGACAGCAAGAATAATTGTCAACAATGCTAGTAATGATTTTCTCATCTTTTCTTTCTCTCCTCTTATTATCTTTTATCAATTGATTTTGCAAACCAGTCGCCAGCAATTTGTATCGCTTGCACGAGCAAAATGAGTATCGCAACGGTAGCAATCATAATTGTATTATCATAACGATAGTAGCCGAATCGGATGGCTAAATCACCAATACCACCGCCACCTACTACACCTGCCATTGCAGAGAAAGCTACTAAACTAATTACCGTAACTGTCACTGCTTGAATGATGCTTGATTTTGCTTCAGGAATTAAGACATCCTTAATTATCATCCATGGCGTTGCTCCTACTGCAATGGACGCTTCTATTACGCCTTTATCAATTTCTCGTAATGACGTTTCCACTAAACGTGCAAAAAATGGAATGGCTGCAACCGATAAGGAAACACTCGCTGCAATCGGCCCAATAGTTTGTCCAACAAGTAATTTAGTCAATGGGAATAATGCGACCAATAAAATGATGTATGGAATCGACCGAATAAAGTTCACCGCAAAGCCGAACACGCTTTTAATTAAACGATTTTCCCAAAATAGCCCCTTATCCGTGACAAATAATAAAATACCAAGTGGTAAGCCTACCACGATCGACACAGATAGCGAGATGCCAATCATAATAATCGTTTCCTGAAAGGCTTTCAAAATATCCGGAATCATCTCCATAAAATGCGTTACATCAAACATGCTGAACCACCTCCACAATTGCACCACGTTCTGTCATATAGGCAACAGCTTTTGCCAACTCACTGTGCTCACCTTGTAGTTCCATTAAAAAAATACCAAGTGGTCGTTCTTGTATGTATTCGATTGTGCCATGCAGGAAATTCCCTTTAACGTAAAAACGTTGCATTGTGTCTGCAATAACGCCTTCACCTGCTACATTTCCTTTAAATAAAATTTTGACGATTTGACCATGTACATCTTTTAAAATCGTTTCAGGAATGTCAAAAGATACAACACTACTAATAAATTCCTGTGTTAATACTTTTTGAGGGCTAGCAAAAATATCATATACTTCGCCTTCTTCTATGACTCTGCCATCCTGCATAACAGCCATGCGATTGCAAATTTCCTTCACCACATCCATTTCATGTGTAATAAGGACAATCGTAATCCCCAACTTATTATTAATTTCCTTTAATAATCGTAAAATCGACACTGTTGTTTTAGGATCGAGTGCAGACGTAGCTTCATCACAGAGTAGCATCGCTGGATTGTTTGCTAAAGCTCGCGCAATTCCTACTCTCTGCTTTTGTCCACCACTAAGCTGTGCAGGGTAAACATCCCTTTTTTCCGCTAAATCGACCATTTTAAGCAATTCGTCCACTCGTGCAGGAATATCGGCTGCTGGCATACTCGCTGCCTTTAGGGCAAAGGCTATATTTTCACCTACTGTTTTTTGACTTATTAAATAGAAATGTTGAAATATCATACCTATTTTCAAGCGAGCTAAACGTAGCTCATTTCGTGATAGTTTTGTCAAATCCTTACCATTAATTAATATTTCACCGCTAGTAGGTCGTTCTAATAAATTTATACAACGCAATAGTGAGCTTTTTCCAGCTCCTGAATAACCTACAATTCCGAAAATATCGCCACGATTAATTGTTAAGGATACATCATCAACACCGATAACCTCTTTTTTCTTTGAGCTATAAACTTTTGATACATTACGAAATTCGAGCATTTTGTTCTCCTTATTCAATTATTCAATGAAATTATAACCTACTATTTTGATATGCTTTATAGAATAGTTCGAATTATGTTATTTGTCAATCTCTTTTGACAATCTATCATATCACCGATTATTTAATTTCCGATTAAATGGTTAAATATTTAGCAATATCTCGAATTTCCGCAGTAAAACTGGACGCCATATAAAAATAAAAGAAGGCACTTCCTGTTCAATTTGAACAAAAAGTGCCTTTACTTGATTATTGAATTACGCCTAATTCACGACCTACTTTTTCGTAAATCGCTAATGCATCGTCTAGCATTTCCTTTGTATGAGCAGCTGTCGGCATATTACGAACGCGGCCAGTGCCTTTTGGAACTGTTGGGAAAACGATAGACTTTGCATAAACGCCTTCCTCAAATAAGCGACGTGAGAACGCTTGTGTTAGCTTTTCATCCCCAATAATACATGGTGTAATCGGTGTTTCTGATTCACCAATATTGAAGCCTAATTTTGCTAATCCCGCTTTTAGGTAGTCGCCATTTTCCCATAGCTTATCATGTAACTCTGTTGAGTCAATAAGCATTTGTACTGCTGCCGTAATAGCAGCAACATCACCTGGTGGTAATGCTGTGGAGAATAAAAATGGACGAGAACGTACTTTCAACCAGTCAATTAGATTTTTCTTACCCGCAACATAGCCACCGACTACCCCAATTGCCTTTGAAAGTGTTCCGATTTGGAAGTCAATTTCTTTTTCTAGACCGAAATGTTTTACAGTACCTTTCCCTTTACCTGTAACCCCTGATCCATGTGCATCATCGACATACGTAATTAAATCAAATTCCTTGGCAATTTCGACGATTTCTGGCAGTTTGGCGATATCGCCGTCCATTGAGAATACACCATCTGTAATGACCATTACTTTATTATACAAACCTGATTCTGTCGCTTCTTTTGCCTTTGCGCGTAAATCCTCCATATCCGAGTGATTGTACGCAATGATTTTTGCGCGAGATAAGCGGCATCCATCAATAATCGATGCATGGTTTAATTGGTCTGATAATATCGCATCGTTTTTATCCATAACAGCTGAAATTGCTGCCATATTACAGTTAAAGCCTGATTGATAAGAAATCGCTGCTTCTGTCCCTTTAAATTCAGCAAGCTTTTCTTCTAATTTGACGTGCAGATCCAGTGTACCGTTAATTGTACGAACAGCTCCTGCTCCTACACCATATTTTTCTGTTGCTTCTTTAGCAATTTGCTTTAATTGCTCATTTGTTGCTAAACCGAGATAGTTATTAGAGGAAAGATTGATAAGTTGCTGTCCTCGAACCTGAATAACGGGTCCATTTGCGCCTTCTACTGCGTCAATTTCATTGTATAAGCCTTGTTCACGTAAGGCTTGTAAGTTTTCATCTAAAAATGCATTTAGTACTTTTGACAAGAGTATCATCCTTTCTAAGATTAGTATTGTCTCGGCGTCACAATATTCGGATTTTAATGTATGGATGTTTCCTACAATACAAAATCCAAGACATCTACCAGAGGCATTCTCTTCATTCTGCAGCCCTCTGGACATCGATACAAATAAGGGGTCATTTGCCACGACGTCACTTGAGCTAAAGCTAACTGAATAAAGATTAACTAGTCTACCCCTAGTGTAGCATAAGCGCCCAATTAGAATAAATTACTTTGCAATTCTTTCAAATAAAGGCGCCGTTTTTTCACGCCACAAGGCAGTCGATAAACAATGATCCATTAGCTGGCGGATTGTTTTCTCTGCTTCTGCATAACGCGTCGTATAGCCGATTGCATCTTGCATTGCGCTTTTATATTTCACACGGATATCTTCAATTTGGGCTTCGGATTGCTCGGATAATTCACAATGTTGCCCCATATCAAAAATGGCATCCCCTAATCTTCCATCTTGTGGATCAAATACATGTGGTTCTGTACTATCAAAAATACAAAAATTTAATTCTGGGATAATGACCATATCCACTGAACCAGCATCTAAGCCACACCAAACAATTTGTGCATCTAGCCCTCTTGCATTGGCTTCGTCCGCTAAACCTTTCATTAACGAGGATTTCCCCGTGCCTGGTTTACCTTTAATCATTAATCTTGTCGCTACATTTTTTGTCATGCTTTCTACTGTATTTTCCGCGCCACGAGGTGTAAGTGTTCCTAATAATCGATGTGTGCGTCTGCCAGTTTTGTTTAAGACGATTGATTGGAAAATATCCGATTTTAAGTTTGTAACCTGTTCGTCTAACGCTTGCCAGTCCATGCAACTTTGCGTGACAATCTCCCAGTCATCATGAATTTTTTTTGCGATTTCAAGCATTGTTATACACTTTTCACGCCATAAATTGCGCTCTTTTATTGCAACAGCCAACTTCTCACCAATTTCTTCAAGTTGATTATCTTCTAAGCAATCTTAAAAGGATAGCACACGATGCTTCGTACCAAGTAAAGTCGGTTCAATGCCCCATTCTGAAGCCCAAATAAACAGTCGATTACAGCCTCGAACAAATACGCCCTCTATTACATTCTCAAGTAAAGCGTGTTGAAACCACTCTACAGCAAAGCCTTGCTTCACATAAAAATAGCCAAGCTCCTTTAGAAGCTCTGATCCTTTATAAGTTGATGGACCTTGCAAAACGTATACTAATTCCGCTTCGTCCATCATCTCTTTATATAAATGTTTAATTCCTTGCCCTGTCAGTGCGTGTCCAAAGTAGTAGGTCACATTTCCGTTCAATGTCGCTCCCCCTTTTTTTATGCCATGACATTATATGAACAACCACAGAAAAAGATGAAAAGGGTTCTAAATTGTGTGTGTGCCTGTCAAATTGTGTGAGTGCCTGGCACTCCTATTACGAAAAAAATCCACTGCGCTTTCCGCGGGCACAGTGTAAGCCGCAACCCTCGCTTGCGCGCGACTTGTTGCGTCTTACAACTCGTGCTGTTCCCGCAGGAGTCTTCGTGGATTTTTTCTTGAATTCAGAATTGTTTGGGTGCCTGGCACTCCTATTATGCCAAAAAAAATCCACTGCGCTTTCCGCGGGCACGGTGTAAGCCGCAACCCTCGCTAGCGCGCGGCTTGTTGCGTCTTACAACTCGTGCTGTTCCCACAGGAGTCTTCGTGGATTTTTTTCTTGAATTCAGAATTGTTTGTGTGCCTGGCACTCCTATTATGCCAAAAAAATCCACTGCGCTTTCCGCGGGCACGGTGTAAGCCGCAACCCTCGCTAGCGCGTGGCTTGTTGCGTCTTACAACTCGTGCTGTTCCCGCAGGAGTCTTCGTGGATTTTTTTCTTGAATTCAGAATTGTTTGTGTGCCTGGCACTTAAAATGGTTTGATGCCCTCCATGCTTCCGGTACATTTTATTAAAACTTTTCGACAATATGGTAAGGAGTATTGCACAATGTAGCCTGATGTTAAGGCAATGACGACAGTCCCAATTCCCACTGGTCCTCCAAGGAGCCAGCCAAGGATTGTAACGAGAACTTCAATGCTCATACGAGCTGTTTTAATCGTCCCACCAAACTTTTCAACAAGAATCATCATTAACGTGTCTCGGGGGCCTGCTCCCATATTTGGCGCAATATACATGCCACAGCCGAAGCTTAAAACAAATAGACCGACTACAAAATATGTAATTTGTAAGCTATAAACATCTGTTGAAGGCAATAGCCAATTAAATACATCAATAAACGATCCGATAAGAACCATATTTAACCATGTCCCTATTTTAGGCCACTGTCGTAAAACAATGGAGGTTGATACAACGATTGATAGTCCCGTTAAAATGGACCACGTTCCTATTGTTAAACCGAAATTTTGAAATAAACCTACATGTAACACATCCCATGGGCTTGTTCCTACGATTTTCCCCTTAATTGACATCGTAATGCCTAATGACATAATCATCATCCCTACTACAAAAAACGTCCAGCGCCATCCCGTCACTTTTCGCATGCCACAATCCTTCTCTCTATGTATGATATTGCTCTACCAATACTGCAAAACCTTACATTTTGCTAAATAAAAAAACTACCCAAAAATCATTCTTGGATAGTTGTAATTGGTGCAAGTTGTCCCTTTGTCACTGCAAGTAAATCAGCTAGTTGCACATGCATTTGCATGCCAATTTTCCCTGCACTAACAATAATACTTCCTTGTTCCTGTGCAGATACATCCACAACTGTCGGATACAATTTTTTCATGCCGACAGGGGAGCATCCACCACGGATATAACCTGTATAACTAAGCAGTTCCTTGACTGCCAGCATCTCAATCTTTTTCTCACCAACGACTTTCGCCGCAGCTTTTAAATCGAGTTCCTCTGCTACTGGAATAACAAAGACAAATAGCTTTTGGGCACTCGCCTTTGCGACTAAAGTTTTAAAGACCTGGGCTACAGGATGCCCGATTTTCCCGGCTACTGAAACCCCGTCTACTTGACCATCACCTGTGTCGTATTCTAAAATATCAAATTGAATTTTTTGTTGTTCTAATAGTCTAATTGCATTTGTTTTCGTATGCTTCACCTTTGCCACAATTAACTTCCCCTATCTACATCATTAAGCAGACATTGAAAATGTTGAACCTTCTCCAAATTGATAGCCGCTTTTTGCCATTTGAATATGTGCTGCATATTTTGCAGACGCCATTTTAAAAGTTCGTGCTTTCAATGCCTCTTCATAACTCTTACCGAAAATTGTATCTGCAAATGGGTCCAAATTCAATTCCTTTAAAAATCGTTCTGGTATCTTTACTTCCATTTTTTCCGTACCATAGGGCGGTTCAAGCACATATGGCGCTTCGTCAACTAGCTGGGCACTATCGATTTCCGCCTCAAGTTGCGGCATTTGGTCATTTGCCCTTACCGCCAAACGGAAATCCTGTAAAGTTGGCACAGTTGGTGATAGCACATCATTGCGAACTTGCGGTAATACTTGTAAGGGTTCATCCCCCTCATGTGCTGTTTCTACTAAACGTGAGGAAGAAAAGGATTCACCGTGATCACTACCAACTGTTTTTAATGCTTGCTCATGCGCCCTTACATTTTTTTCTGTTTGCTGTAAGTCTTGCATCATCGCTTGTTGTTGCGGCGTAACGTCTTTTGCATCTTCTTTATGCTGCTCATATAAATCTTGATCTTTGCGTCCTAATAAGAGATTTTCGAGCTCAAGTAGTATTGGATTTTTTTTAGGTTGGAAATACTGTGCATTTTTGCGATAAGCGTCACCAGCCTCTTTGCGCTGAAGAATTTTCTTTCGATTATAATAAGCTGATTGTCTTTCTTGCTCCATTACATTTAATAGTTTCATATTATCACCTCGACTTTCTCTTTTAATATGCAAGATGTACAGTCAATATGAACAATCTCTATTTACTATTTTTCAATCGAACTAATTGTTTCTGTACTCTTATTATCGGAATTTTCTTTCATAAATTCAAGTAAAAATGACTACTAACCTCCTAAAGAAACAAAAGCTTGTTTTTAAATTAGGTATAAATAACTACATAGGCAAATTTGTTCTCTCTGCATATTACATTTGTTTATTACTTTTACAAGTATTTTCAATAAAAATTATTACATTAAGCATCGGTTAAATAGTGTTAATTTCACAATAAAAAAACAGCCCACTTAGCAATGGACTGTTTCCTCTTTAAATTAATTACGATTGTTTTGTTGGCAAAAGAAGTAAACATTTATAAGCTATGTACCCAAACCAAGCACCTAGCGTATTTAAAATTAAATCATCCACATCTGCAGATCCAACCGTAAATATAAACTGTACGATTTCTACTGCAAGGCTAGATAAAAAGCCTAAACAAATAATAACCCATGCCTTTCGAAACCGCTTTGAAAGCAATGGTAGCAAAAAGCCCATCGGTGTAAATATTAACAAATTGCCTAACAAGTTTACGACAATCAAATCAAAATTAAAATATTGGGAGTAGTTGATATAACGTAATATCGTTTCAAACGGAATAAAATTAGTCGTTATGCGCCAGCTACTATAATCAAACAAACCAATTTCACTTAATGAATTATCGCCTCTAAACAAAGTAATACTGACATCAACTAAACGATTAATCACTAATTTGTAAAAGGCAATGAAAGTGTAAAAACTAAAAAACACCCAGCCTATTACTTTAAGCTGTATGTAATACGTATCAATCCACTCTCGAAATGGTAATGGTAGCTTGGCATCACCTTGTATACTGGATATATTATTTTTTGCCATGCTTTCACCCACTTCCTCTTATCCATCCCATATTTTAATATGTCTGACCGTGACCATGCAAGGGGTGAAAAATATCAAAAAATGCACCGTGCTTAAAGTGGGTAATATCAAAGGTGAGTCTCCCCCTTATTCCAATCACATGTTGCCCGCTTGCAAGCGCGGTCTTAAAGGCGTCACGCAACCCAACACTAGGAACTGTATTACTTATGTAAAACCGTCTATACACAAAAATGCACCCAGCTAAACTGAGTGCATTTTGCATGTTAATCAATCTTCCTATACAGGATTGACACCATGCTTTCGTTGTGAAAATAACAAGTATTTAGACATATATAATTCCAAACGTGTTTCAAGCGCTTTCCGTAAATCATTTGGCTCAATGACATCATCAACAATTAGCTCAGATGCTAAGCGATAAATGTCAATTTCCTCTTGATACTCTTTGCGCTTTTCTGCGATAAAGTTTGCCTGTTCTTCTTTTGGCAGTTCGGCAATTTTATTGGCATAGACTGCATTTACAGCAGCTTCTGGCCCCATAACCGCTATTTGTGCGTTCGATAGTGCGATACAGCAATCAGGCTCAAAAGCTGGACCCGCCATTGCGTATAACCCTGCACCATATGCCTTACGAACAATAACAGTTAGCTTAGGAACCGTTGCCTCACTCATCGCAAAAATCATCTTCGCACCATGGCGAATAATGCCCGCCTTCTCAACTTGTGTACCAATCATAAATCCTGGTACGTCTACAAGGAAAATAAGCGGAATATTAAAGGCATCACATAACGAAATAAATTTCGCCGCTTTATCGGCTGAATCGTGGAACAATACGCCGCCCTTTACTCGCGGTTGGTTAGCTATAATACCAACCGATTGCCCGTTAATTCGTCCAAGCCCAGTTATTAATTCTGCTGCAAACAATTTTTTTATTTCACAGAAAGAATCTTCATCAATTAATCGATCGATTAATTGATACATATCAAAAGGTGAGTTTTGATTTTTTGGAATTAATTCTTCAATTGATTTTTCAAAAGATGCTGGTGGCTTCGGAGCTTCTACTTTGCTACGCTCAGCATAGTTATTCGGGAAATAGCTCAAGTATTTACGAGCATAAGCAATCGCTTCTTGCTCTGTTTTGACAAGCACGTCCCCACAGCCAGATACTGAACAATGCATTTTCGCGCCGCCCATTGTCTCTAAATCTACTTTTTCACCGATGACCATTTCCGCCATACGCGGTGATCCTAAATACATCGATGCATTGCCTTCCACCATTACTACGATATCAGAGAAAGCAGGAATATAAGCGCCTCCCGCTGCCGAAGGGCCAAACAACAAGCAAATTTGTGGTACTTTACCAGAGAGCTTCACTTGGTTGTAGAAAATGCGTCCTGCCCCACGACGTCCTGGGAACATCTCCAGCTGATCTGTTATCCGTGCCCCTGCCGAATCGACTAAATAAAATAATGGACAATTGAGCTTCTCAGCCGTTTCTTGAATACGAATCATTTTTTCCACTGTACGTTTTCCCCAAGACCCTGCTTTAATCGTTGAATCATTGGCTAACACACATACTGTACGACCGTGGATTTTACCGATACCTGTAATCACACCATCTGCTGGTAAATCACCTGCTAAACAGTTTGCATACAGTCCATCTTCAGATTGAAGCCCATCATCTAATAATAATTCAAGTCGCTCTCGGACAAAGAGCTTGCCTTGTTGTGCATTTTTATCATGATATTTTGGCAGACCACCTGCTAAAATTTGTTCCTTCATCGCATTTGATGTGTTTTCTGTGGATATATTACTCATGTCCAATTCCCCCTTTGCAGTCCATTACTTCCCTAAGTATTGTGGTGCTCTCTTTTCTTGAAAAGCTTGTAAGCCCTCCAAGCGATCTTCAGTTGGAATAAGTGCACTATAGGCGAGAGATTCAATTTTCAAGCCTGTAGCTAAATCTACTTCTATACCATTATTAATGGCATTTTTTGCCTGTATTAATGATAGCGGCGCATTTTTTGCCATTTCGAGTGCAAGCTGTTGCGCTCTTTCCTGTACTTCCTGCCCATCATAAACATATTCCACAATACCGAGGTGCTGCGCTTCCTCGGCATCAATACGACGTGCAGTATAAATAAGTTCCTTCGCCTTGCCAATGCCAATTAGTCGCGGTAAACGTTGCGTGCCCCCCGCACCTGGAATAATACCAAGTGAAGTTTCCGTAAGACCTACTTTGATATGTGTAGCTGCTATGCGTAAATCGCAAGCTAAAGCAAGCTCTAGTCCGCCCCCAAATGCCACACCATTTAATACGGCGATCACAGGTTGCGCCAACGCTTCCACTTTGGCAATGGTTGTTCCAATTAATTGCACTATTTGCTTTACTTGTCGATCAGACATACCTTTACGCTCTTTTAAGTCTGCTCCTGCACAAAATGCCTTCTCCCCTGCACCTGTTAGTAAAACAACACGCACCGCTGGATCAGCATTGATTTTATCTAGCGTCGCACTAAGGTCGTTTAGTAATTGCACTGACATAGCATTTGCAGCTTCTGGTCGAGCAAGTGTAATAAGCCCGATATTACCTGGCAATAAATCAAAGTGAACGAGTTGTTGTGTCATGTGATATTCGCGCTCCCTTCATTACGAGCAATGGCCATTTGCTTCGATGCAACGTCCTTCCCTAGCTTCTGTTCTATAAATCGTACTGCATCTAGCAATTTTTCCATGTTAACGCCTGTTTCGATGCCCATTCCGTCTAATAGGTATAACAAATCTTCTGTTGCGACATTGCCTGTTGCTCCTTTTGCATAAGGGCAACCGCCGAGACCTCCGAGCGCACTATCAAATTTTGTAATACCCATTTCTAATGATTTTGTAATATTGGCAAGGGCTGTACCACGCGTATCATGAAAATGCATGGCGAATTTATCACCTGGATATCTTTTTAATAGCTCTTCTAAAAGATGCTCAACCTGCGTCGGTACGCCAACGCCGATTGTATCTCCTAGCGATATTTCATCAACGCCCATTGCCAATAATTCATCTGTTACTTGTAAAACTTTATCTGGGTGTATGTACCCCTCATAAGGACAACCTATGACCGTTGAAATATAACCGCGTACGTGCTTATTGGCAGCCTTTGCCCCGTCAACTACTTCCTTCAATATTGGAAACGTATCATGAATCGTTTTATTGATATTTTTTTGATTATGACTTTCACTGGCAGACATAAAAACGCTTGCCTCATCAATGCCCGCTAGCAATGCACGTTCAAGTCCTCGCATGTTCGGTACAAGTGCCGCATACGTAATGTCCTTTTCCCGCTTAATCGCTTGCAACACTTCGACTGCATCTGCCAATTGAGGAATCCATTGCGGGTGGACAAAAGACGTTACTTCTATATAATTTAATCCCGTCCGACTCAGTAAATTAACTAGCTGTACTTTATCTGCAGTAGCGATATGAACCTTTTCGTTTTGCAAACCATCACGGGGACCAACTTCCTTTAACGTAACATGCTTTGGTAATTGCATAGAAATGCCTCCCTATTCAATTTCTAAAATATCATCATCAACGTTAATAAAGTCGCCCTCGTTCGCAATTATTTTTGTTACAACGCCATCCTCTTCAGCTGCAATTGGAATCTCCATTTTCATGGACTCTAAAATTGCCACATCTTGCCCTGCTGTTACTTTATCGCCTTGTGCCACAACGATTTTCCATACTGTTCCTGCCATGCTCGCTTTTACTGTTGCCATATAAAATCCCTCCAAATTGTTCAATATACATATTTTTATTTTGTAACACATGCTTTGCATAAGCTCCTCAGTATGAAAACACCTTCTCGCAGTCTTGAACTCTTTGCTTGTTAGTGCTACGAACGCCTATGTCTATTTTGATTCTGTTAATTGAGGTAAATAAAATTCCTCTACAAAATTTGTCGTTGTATGCCCTTTAATAAATTGCTTATGGGTTACCGTTTTTAAAAGCATCGGTATATTCGTTTGAATGCCTTCAATTTTGTATTCTTTTAGTGCTTGAATAAGGCGTTCACAGGCAACTGCTCGTGTTTCACCCCAAACGACTAATTTACTAATCATTGGATCATAGAATGGTGTCACTGTTGTGCCTGCTTCTACACCACATTCATGTCGAATGCCCTCACCTATCGGCAATACAAGTTCTGTAATAGTGCCTGGTGACGGGAAAAACGTTGTCGGGTTTTCTGCATAAATACGTACTTCAATGGCATGCCCTTGTTTGTCTATGCTGTCTCGTGTAAAGCTTAACGGTTGTTTCGCTGCCACTCTCAATTGTTGTTCTACAAGATCCAATTTCGTTATTTCCTCTGTTACTGGATGCTCGACTTGTAGGCGCGTATTCATTTCTAAGAAATAAAAGTTTTGCTCTGCATCTACTAAATACTCAATCGTTCCTGCATTCACATAGCCGATATGCTTCACTGCTTGAACAGAAGCTTTTAACATTTTTGTGCGCGTTTCCTCCGAGATAAACGGTGATGGCGCTTCTTCGACAACTTTTTGATTGCGTCTTTGTATAGAACATTCCCGTTCAAATAATGGAACGATATTGCCCTCGTAATCTGCAATAATTTGCACTTCGACATGATGTGGATTAGCAATGAAACGTTCCATATACATCGTGCCGTCACCAAAAAATGACTGTGCACGTTTTTGATTACCTTCGAAGGCCTTCTCTAACGCCTCAGCATCGGCTACCAGTTGCATACCGATGCCACCCCCTCCAGCAGAGGCTTTTAGCATAATGGGATAGCCTAAGCGCGAAGCGATTTCAACTGCTTCTGCCACATCTTTGACAGGCGCTTCTACCCCTTCTACAATCGGTACGCCGGCAGCTTTCATCGTCTTGCGAGCTTCCAGTTTACTGCCCATGGATGCGATAACAGAAGCACTAGGCCCAATAAATACTAAACCTGCCTCCGTACAACGTTTAGCAAAATCAGCGTTTTCCGAAAGTAAACCATACCCCGGATGCACAGCGTCAGCACCGCTTTCCTTTGCGATTTCAAGAATGCGCTCAATATTTAAATAGCTTTGTACAACAGGTGGTTTACCTACGCAATATGCTTCGTCAGCATCTTTAACGTGTAAACTTTCTGCATCCGCCTCTGAATAAATCGCAACTGTTACAATATTTAATCGCTTGCATGTACGAATAACACGCCTCGCTATTTCACCACGATTTGCAATTAAAACTTTCTTGAACATGACCTTGCCCCCTCCCTATGTCACCTTTAGCCCTGCAACAAATTCCTCACGAAGTTTAAATTTCTGCACTTTTCCTGAAGCAGTCATTGGATAACTTTCAATAAAGAAAATATGTCGTGGAATTTTATGTTTTGAAATTTTATCTCGACAGTAGGCGCGAATTTCTTCTTCTGTCGCCTGCTCCCCTTCGCGCAAAATAATCCATGCTGCAGCTTCCTCACCGTACTTAGGATCAGGAACACCAGCAACCTGCACATCCGCAATTTTAGGGAATGTATATAAAAATTCTTCAATTTCACGTGGATATAAATTTTCCCCACCACGAATAATCATGTCCTTCAAACGACCTGTTACTCTTACATACCCTTCCTCATCCATCGTTGCCAAATCACCGGTATGAAGCCAACCATCATGATCAATTGCCAGTTGTGTTTCCTCGGGGTTGTTATAGTAGCCTTTCATCACATGGTAGCCTCTTGTGCATAGCTCACCTTGCTCATTTGTTGCCGCTTCCTCATCTGTACCGGGAACGACAATTTTCACTTCTAAGTTCGGTAATGCTCTGCCTACCGTCTCCACTTTTAAATGGAATGGATCATCGACTCTCGTTTGGGTAATAACAGGCGAAGATTCGGTTTGACCATAACAAATGGTTATGTCCGTCATCCCCATTTTTTCGATGACTGCTTTCATGACTTCAATTGGACAGTTCGAGCCTGCCATGACGCCAGTACGCAATGTCGAGAGATCGTATGACGCAAAGTTAGGCAAATTCAACTCACTAATAAACATTGTTGGTACACCGTGTAGCGCTGTACACTTCTCTTTTTCAACTGTTCGTAACACTTCTGCAGGTGAAAATTCTTGCACCGGCACCATTGTTCCCCCGCTCGTTGTAATGGCCAAAGTACCGATAACACAACCGAAACAATGGAAAAATGGCACAGGAATACATAAGCGATCTTCGGAAGTTAAGCGCATACATTCGGCGATATTCACAGCATTATTCACTAAGTTGTAATGTGTTAACATAACCCCTTTTGGAAAGCCTGTTGTCCCTGAAGTGTATTGAATATTAATGACATCGTCATAATGGAGAGAAGCCTGTATTTGCTCTAATTGTTGCGCTGTCACTTGCTTTGCAGCTGCTAATACATCTGACCAATTCAGGACACCTGGGTACTTTGTTTCGCCGATTAAAATAACATTTTTCAGCAGAGGTAGTCGCTTCGATTGCAAATTACCTGGTTCACAATGTTCAAGCTCAGGACATATTTCTTGCAGTGTATTAATAAAAGAATGGTCTCGAAAATTTTCGATTAAAAAAATCGTTTTGGCATCGGATTGTCTTAATAAATATTCCAACTCATGTGCCCGATAATTGGTGTTGACCGTAACAATGGGAGCCCCCATTTTACCAGAGCCAAATTGCAACTGTACCCATTCCGGAATATTTGTTGTCCAGACGGCAATATGGTCACCTTTTTCAATACCAAGAGCGAGTAACCCTCTCGCCACTAAGCTGCTTTGATTATTCAGCTCCTCATAAGACAACCGTAAGTCTCTATCTGCATACACTAGTGCTTCATTTTTAGGATATTTTTTAGCCTGTTCATCGAGCAATTGACCAATTGTTTGATATACAAGTT
>Ga0213825_1001165_pt1 | contig 18345 bp, 21 predicted proteins | sample MC6MC0900MG_FD_179896 | JGI IMG/M metagenome (GOLD analysis project Ga0213825, IMG submission 179896) | Enriched soil aggregate microbial communities from Iowa State University, Ames, United States - MC6-MC0900-MG | ecosystem: Environmental > Terrestrial > Soil > Unclassified | place: USA: Iowa... | reverse complement strand
GTACGTTGCGCTACACGCCGGTGTAGCTCAGTCGGTAGAGCAGCGCACTCGTAACGCGAAGGTCGCAGGTTCGATTCCTGTCTCCGGCACCAGAGACCAGTTTCCAGAAGTCTATGACTGTCTACGGAACACCCCGCAAAGCCCGCCTAGTGCGGGCTTTGTTGTTTCTGTCTGTCTCCTTTTGTCTCTGGGCATCTCCTAGATTTAGGGATATGGTTAGGGATATCTAGGTTCGACAAGGAAACGTATCCCTATGGCGCGTACAGTGGTGCCTCTCACCGATCCCAAATGTGATGCGGCCAAGCCTCGGGAGAAGGATTACAAGCTGTTCGATGGCAAAGGCCTCTACCTGCTGGTGAAGCCGTCAGGGGTCAAGACCTGGCGTATGAAGTACACCAAACCTGATGGCCGGGATGGTTTAGCAACGTTTGGCAACTATCCGGCGCTCGGCTTGAAAGCGGCCAGGGAGCGACGCGCTCAGGCGCTTGAACTCCTTGCTGCAGGGAAAGACCCCATCGAGCAGGCGCGCTTGGACAAACAGGAAGCGGCTAACGCCCGGGCGAATACATTTCGTTTGCTTGCTCAGGAATGGCACGCGGCCTGCGCTCGTAAGTGGACACCTGGTCATGCTGCCACCGTATGGCGACGGATCGAATCACACCTGTTGCCCACCCTCGGTGATCGCCCGGTCGCGGAGCTGAAAACACGGGATCTGCTCGTCCCGCTGAAAGCGGCAGAAAAGCGGGATACCTTAGATACGGCTGCACGCCTACGTCAGTACATGACGGGCATCCTCCGCATGGCAGTTCAGCATGGGCACCTGGACTTCAATCCTGCGATCGATCTGCAAGGTGCCACTGCTACTCGCAAGACAGCACATCGGCCTGCTCTGCCATTTGATCGGTTACCTGAGCTTCTGCAGCGGATAGATGCCGACAGCGGGCGCGGCCTGACCAAGCTCGCGGTGCAGCTGACCTTGCTGGTGTTCATCCGCTCCAGTGAGCTCCGGTTCGCTCGCTGGGGAGAGATCGGCATGGGGAGGTTGATGTGGGAAATCCCTGGTGAGCGAGCGCCTATCGAGGGAGTAAAGAACTCCCATCGCGGTTCGAAGATGAGCACGCCACACTTGGTTCCGCTCAGTCGTCAATCAGTTAGTGTCTTAGAGCGAATCCGTGATCTCACCGGCCGATTCGATTTGGTATTTGCAGGTGATCACCATCACTGGAAACCCATGAGCGAAAACACCGTCAACAAGGCCCTTCGACGCATGGGCTATGACACGAAGTCAGAAGTGTGCGGCCACGGTTTCAGGACAATGGCTTGTTCAGCACTGGTTGAGTCGGGGCTGTGGAGTAAAGACGCCGTCGAGCGACAGATGAGCCATCAGGAGCGAAACACAGTGCGCGCAGCGTATATCCACAAAGCTGAACACATTCAGGAGCGAAGGCTCATGGTGCAGTGGTGGGCAGATTATTTGGACGCCAATCGAGTGGAAGCCATCACCCCGTACGACTTTGCCCACCGAGATGCTATAGCGAGCGACATTTGAGACTTCAAGAAACGCATGAGGCATCGAGAGCCCGCGATGCGTCAATGCTCGTGGATCGTAGCCACCAATTGGGGTGTTTCATGTGTAACCCGTGTTTCGAGGCTGGTGGAACCGTTGAAAATCCTAGCCTTCGGACTGGTAACACATCGCTGGTCCACGCAGACAAGCAGGTGTATCAACGCAATATGGTGTTTCGCACTACTGTTGCCTGTCGTCCCTGTCGGCATCTTAGCGATCATCTGTGGCGCAGGCTCATTTTTCGATCAAGGGGGCGTGGGGTGTGATCTGGTCCCAAAATGAGGTGGAGCAATTCACGTTCGAGCTTGCGAATACTGACATCAGTAGCCTGCTCGATGAGATCCAGGTGATGGAGGATGCTGTAGCGGAAGCTGCACTTTTCCCTGAGTTTCGTGAGCACTTTGGCCATGCGTTTGATGTGATAAACGAGGCAGCTTCATATTGGCTCGAGGAAGGCTTGGGGTATTCCAGTCAAGCAAGGCGGGTAATCAATGAGACGTTCAGGCAGCGAGATCTCATTTACGAGCGATTGTGCTTTGCCCAGTCGTTTTCGCTGCCGGATGTAGTGCGTGAGGTGCTAGGCCAAGTTGAAGCTATTCCTAGCTCTCGAATGGCGGCGAGCTACGCTTTCGCGCAAGCGCTGGACGCTGTTCAGATGCTGGCTGATTGGCTGGGGAATGTTGAGCTCAATGTGTACGACATCAACCCTGACTTAACCGAATACCTAAGGCTGAATGATCCCGAGTTTTTCCAAACCATGGTTGAGCGCCAACGTCTTACTCAACCGGGCAGGGAAGCAGAGGTGAGAGAGACCTTTGCCCAGTGGGTGGCAGAATCGGAAAAGGTTTTGATGCTTGCTGACCTTCATCGCCAGTCTGAAGTCGCGTTGAGCTCTGGGACGCTTCAGCCAGGTAGTTTTTTTCCGGCGATGATCGACAAAATCTACACCGTGAAAAGCTCCGAGCGGGCTCGCTTGGCTGGCAAGGGGAACAGTCGGCCAGGTACCGCTACTCAAGATGGAAAGGCGAAGAAGCGGGAGCTCACCCGGGCCGCCGTTGAGCGTATCAAGAAGTCCTATCCTGAAATTGAACATAAGGCACTGCTATCCAGGCTGATCGGTATAGAAGGAATCGGAACACGGGACACGATTAGGGAAAATCTCAGAGAACTGGGAGAGTACGCCCCTAGGAAAAAAAGAAAAACGAGCGGACCGTGTTGATTCGTTTTTGAGTTTTTAGTCTGTGCCTGTCTCTGTAGATATAGGCATGACTATGACCACTTTCTCCGCACCAACCTCCCTCCATTCTGGGCGCGACCCACAGACCACACTGATCCGCATTAATGAAGTGATGGCCATCGTAGGGTTGGCCCGTCCCACAATCTACAAGCTGATGCAGCAGGCCGAGAGTGGCTTTCCGCTGCCGGTGAAGCTGAGCAACAGCACCGCCCGGGGTGCCCCGGTAGCCTGGGTTCTTTCCGAGGTTCAAGCATGGACCCGTAGCCGCATTCAGGCTCGTGATCGGGTGGCAGCATGAGTGTGCGCCGCTATCACTTCACTGGCCCATTCCATGACCCATATGGTGCAGCTTTCTGCCTCTACAAACCTGGGGATATCAATTGGCGCCACCGCATCATTGCTGGCGTGAGTTGGAACGGCCAGTCCCAAGAGGCGTTCTTTTTCAACCCAGATGGCCTAGCCATTCCGCTCCGCGCTAATCCTTGGGAAATGCCCGCGTTCGTGCGGAAGCATGGAGTCCGTCGCGAGTTCTCTACCATCGTCGGAGAAGGGCCGTTCGCAATGGACAAACAGCGGCGTTTGGGCCTCACCGCAAGCCAACTGGCTGAGTGGGTAACCTGCTGGTTCACCGATGAGACTTACCTCTACTCGAATGAAGCAGAAGTTTGGGAGGACTGGGTAGCGAACGATCTGAAGGAAGAGCAAGCCACCAGCGAACAAAGCCATGCGTTCGGACGAGACCTGACAGATCTGGATACATTCGTGGCTGAGTGCGTTGCAAAACGTCGAGAGTGGCTCACTGAAGAGTACCGCCGCGGGTGCAAGGAAGACGCAAGGATCTTTGCCTGGCTGAAAGGCGAAGCGCACCCACTGACATCCGGCAACTGACAGCACCGGCCTCACTGCTCAAACGAAAACGCCCCCGGCTGCAACCGGAGGCGTTAGAGGTAATTCGTATGCCCCCTCAATCTATGTCGTCGTGCGTGATCGCGCAAGCCCCGCGTATTGCTCTTATCAAATCGAGCCGCTATGCTGCGTCCGTCGCTGCAAATTCAGTGACCGGGTTTGGCGACCCGAGAAACAATAGGCGCACAGGCGCCCCCATATCGATTGCTGGCGCTTTTTTTGTGCCCGCATGTCTGCGTTATGGCGGCTGTGCGTGGGAGACCTTCGGGTCTGCCGGGTTCCTATTGTCCCGGTTCGCCAACCCGCGTACAGCTGCCACCCTTAATCGTTTGGCGACGATCCGTGGCAGCTCCTCAACAATAGGAGCTTCACATGCACGCCCTCAATCCGTCCAAAATTCGCGCCGCCGCCCACCGGGCAATGGCTCTCGCCGCTCTACACGCAAACTCCAGCCTTGCCACCCGCCTCGCACGCTACAACCGACATATGAGCATTGCTCGCTCCCTGGAAACCGTCGGGGGTGCGCAATGAAATTATCTGCATCCAAGAGACTTGAGGGGCGTCTCCCTGAAGACCTTCTATCCGTATGCGCCACCAATGCTGCCGGTGTGCCAATTGATGCCATCACTGCGGCTTGTTCCCGCGTCGACGCCGTTTTGCACTTGCTCATGGCACAGTTCAATTCCGGTCCGGATGTTGAGAGGTTGTCTGACTCAGTAATAGCGAATGTTATTTGGGACGTCCAAGGGACAGTGGGACTGATTCGGTCGCTGGCTTTGCACGGCGACAAGTCCACGTACCAACTGGTGCATGGAGCGGGCAAATGAGCAAGCGCCCCAGCTTTTCCGAAGTCAAACACGCCTCCCTCAAGTCAATAAACCAAGTCCTTTCTAACTGGTTGCCAGGCGGTAAACGGGTAGACGGCGGTAAGGAGTACACCGCACCGAACCCCACCCGGAATGACAAGCACGCCGGTTCTTTGAAAATCAGCCTGACCAAGGGGACATGGGCTGACTTTGCCACGGGTGACAAAGGCGGCGATCTGATCGACCTAGTGCGCTATCTCGAAAGCTGCTCCGATGTTGATGCATGCCAGAAGCTCATCGAGTTTCTACGTATTGATCCCCGTACGGCTCAGTCGGCTCAGTCGGCGAAAAAGCCCGCCGCTGCTGAATGGCAGGCGGTATTACCGATCCCCGCTGAGGCGATGACTAAATGCCCAAGCAAGCACCGACAGCATGGGGTTCCGTCGAAAGTTTGGTGTTACCGCAACAGTCAAGGCGAGCCCTTGATGGTTCTCTATCGCTTCGACGTCGCCAGTAATCCAGAAGAGCCCGCCAAGAAGGTATTTGCACCGCTCACGTGGTGCACGCGTCGCGCGCAGGGGCCGGCTCAATGGCGCTGGCAGGGGCTGGCTGAGCCGCGCCCACTGTTACGCCTGGACGAGCTGGATAAGAAGCCAGACGCGCCAGTAATTCTGTGCGAGGGCGAGAAGGCCGCTGATGCAGCGCAGGTGCTTCTACCCAGTCACGTGGCCACCTGCTGGCCAAACGGCTCCAACTCTTGGCACAAGGCAGACTTCACCCCGTTGCGGGGCCGTGGGGTGTTCTTATGGCCCGATAACGATGACAGCGGTGCAAAGTGCATGCAGTCGGTAGCCGCCAAGCTGGTGGAAATTGGTTGTGCAGTGCAAACCATCGAGCTAACAGTGTTCAAGCGCAAGCCTGTGCTGAAGGGCGAAACGCCGAGCTTTACCAAAGGCGGACGCTGGGGCGATGGTGATGACGCCGCCGATGCACTGGAGAAAGGGTGGACTGCTGCACATTTCGCATTGCTTGCTGGCACCGGTGAGCTGTTCGGAGGCTCGAACCAGAACACTCACTCGGTTGTCGAGGTGGTTGATGCGAAGCCAAGCAAAGCGGAGAAAAGTAAGGCCCGCCCTAGTCGTGATCTACTCCCGACTGGCTTCCGCCTGACAGAAGACGGCGTGTTCTACGCCACCGAAGATGGTGAGGCACGTCCTGTATGTTCGCCACTTGAAATTCTCGCGCGCACTCGCGACGAGAAGGGCCACAACTGGGGTCTGCTGGTCGAGTTCGACGACCCCGACGGTGAAAAGAAGCGTTGGAACATCCCGGCGCGCACTATGACCGGCGATTTCGGCAAAGACGTGTTGGGTCCACTGGTCGACATGGGGCTGCGCCTGGCCGGCTCTAGGTCAGGAAGGCATGCGCGTAACGACCTGCAGAGCTATCTGCAGGGTTTTGATAGCTCGCAGCGCGCACGACTGGTTACCCGTTTGGGCTGGCACAACAACGCATTCCTGCTACCTGATCGTCAGATCGGTCAGCATGGCGAGCACCTGCATTTCTATGATGCTGGAGCCCAACTCCCGCCAATCAACGAGGCGGGAACCCTAGAGCAGTGGCAGAGCCAGATCGGCGCTCTCTGTGTCGGTAATCATCGCTTGGCGTTTGTGGTCAGCACGGCCTTTGCCGGCCCCTTGCTTCATCTGCTGGGACACGAGTCCGGCGGTTTTCACCTTTATGGTGACAGTTCCGGTGGGAAAACCACGCACTTGCAGGTAGCCGCGTCGGTTTACGGCGGACCACGTTTGGTACGGTCATGGAGGTCGACCGACAACGCGCTTGAGTCAATCGCTGCAGCGCACTCTGATGGACTGTTGATTTTGGATGAAATCGGCATGTGCGACGCTCGCATTATCGGCGAGACCGTCTACATGCTCGGCAACGGCACCGGTAAAGCCCGGGCGAATGATCGAGGACAAGCAGGCCGTACCGTACAGGAATGGCGCCTGCTGTTTCTTTCGACTGGTGAGAAGACGCTGGCGCAACACATGGCTGAAGCCAACAAAGAGCTCAAGGCTGGCATGGAAGTTCGCATGCTGGCGGTACCGGCGAACGCCAGCAAAGGGTTAGGGATGTTCGACACCCTGTGTGGTTTTGAAGATGCCGCGACGCTCTCCGATGCACTCAAGCTGCGGGTGAGTAAGTTCTACGGCACGCCGCTCACAGCATTCCTGGAGGCCCTTTGCGCTCCCGGCAAGCTTCCCGGTCTGGTTAGCATCATGCGTCGTACTGTCGAGCAGTTCATCGCACAGAACCTTCCGGCGTCTGCAAGTGGGCAGGTCCAGCGTGCTGCTCTGCGCTTCGGCCTGGCCGGCGCAGCGGGCGAGCTCGCCACTGCTTTGGGCGTGACCGGCTGGCCTGACGGCGCTGCGCTCACGGCAGCTCGCGTTTGCCTGCACGCATGGCTGGCGGAGCGAGGCGGTGCTGGGAATATGGAGGGGGAAGCCATCATGGCACGCCTGCGGCAAGTCATTGAGCGCTTCGGCGAGAGCCGGTTCACGCGTTGGGAATCCATCGCCGCGAAGATCGATGAGCACGGCCCCCGCACGATCGACCGCTTAGGCTTCCGCAAAACCATGGAGCACGGAATGGGTGACACCATGCATACGACCATCACCTACTACGTGCTTCCGGAGGCATGGCGTTCTGAAGTGTTCCGTGGAATGAACATCACGGCCGTTAACCGCGAGCTGATAGAGCGAGGCGTCCTACAGAGCGGTAAGGACGGAAAGGCGTCCTGCACTGTGAGACTGCCAGGTATGGGAATGCAGCGCTGCTATGTGGTGCTCAGTGAGCCGAGCATCGAGGATCCGCTGGCTGAGGCGACGGCTGCCTAAAAGCAGCTCTTCCATATGAGGCATACGCCGGCGTGTCCGGCCTCGCCAGCCGCTCTACCCATAACCTTAATTCTAGGATGACAGATCAATGAAAAGCCTTGAACAACTGAACACTGAACGCAACCAATACCATGCGGATCTCCAAGAGCTGGAACAGCAGATTACCCAATGGGAGGCGCGTCTGGCTGACCCAGTTTTCGCCGAAGAGCCGACCGGTCAGAGTCTTCAGGTATCTATCCGAGAGACTAGATCGAAAGTCGATAGCATCGAATACAAAATTTCTGTAATCGATCAAGACATTGCTTGGTTTAACCGAAAAGCTAATTCATCCGTACTGATGGCTGAATATAAAGAAACAATGAATAATTGGGCAATTGACAAAGCTGATCTTGAGGGCAAGCGCAAGGTACTAAGCACTCGGTTGGTTGAAACCAAAGCCGAGTCTGAGAGAATGATTGCCGAAGCTCGTCAGGGTGAGGAGGAGGCCGCTCGAGCTTATGCCCAATCGGTTGCCTGGAGCGACGTTGAGGGTGAGAACAAGGCCGCAGAGGCTGCGCAGAATGCGGCAACGACTTTGAGCTCGGCGATGGAAAATCAGCGTCGCCAAAGCTCGATCATCGCTGCGATGGATCAGGAAATTGAAACTATTGATGCGCACATCGAAGAAGCTGTTCAAGAAATACTCAGGGCAGAACGCTCAGCGATTGTAGTGGCCCTTGAGCGTTTGGAAGAACAGTGGGATGCGTCGGTAAAAGAACTTCTTAATCTGGGGTCCAAGCTATATGCGGCGAAGCGATACATGGGGCGCGAAGGGATGGCATTCCATCGGTTTCACGTGAGTAGTCAACTCGAGAGCTTCACGCACTGGGGTGAAGGGGATCTGATAACGATGAGCTACAAATATTCTGCTGAGCAGATTATTGATATTGATCTTCCGGCTTTAGATGGGATCAACAAAGCTGCGTGAGTAAAGCCAGAGCGCATCATGTTAACTTTATTTCGTGATGCGCTTGGTGTGGCAAATTGTTGGCAGACCCTTGCTGTGAGTGGCTAGTACTGCTCCCCTGAATATGTACTATGGCCAGGTGGCATATCGTCTGTGGAGTTAAGGTTGACTGGGAAGATCAATGCCGTAGATAGACCTTACTTGATGGTCGTATCGTGGGCAATTGGACCTCGCTAGAAGTCTTTGGACGTTCGTGTCATAGAGCCCGCCTTCAGGGCTTAATATCGTCAGGGCGCAATTATTCGAGTGGTCGGTTGTGTCTTTTATTTGGTTCATTAGAGTTTTTGCTTGGTCGGAGATGGACTTGATTTTTTCAGTATTTCGATCGTTCGTCAAAATCATGCAGTCGGTCGTTTTCATAAGCCGCCTAAGTGTGGCGAATGGGCCTTGTGACTTCTGAAGGTTTTCCAGTAGTCGATAGTCAAGTGGGCTCGAATGGACGTGCTGAAGGGCACTATCCCACGGATAGTTAACAACTCCCTGATTCGTATGCTGCGCTCTTACTAATTCTTGCCACCTCGAACCACTGTCAGTTATTAATACTGATCCGGTGGCTTGTGCTGTTAATAATGACATCTCGTAGTTTGGAGCCATTTTAAAAAGGAGGAACTGACCCTCTTCGCCTGAGTCGGAACGTTGCAGCATCATGAGAGGCGATGACTCCGCCTGGCTCTCTAAATCGGAAATAGCTCGCTTTGCATCTATTTCGGTTAGCCCAAATTGTTGAGTCAATGTTTGTATTTTCACAGCTTGAGGCATTATTGCGACTGTATTCAGTAGATCCTCGGTGGTTAACTCAAAACAACGCTTCCTGTCTACTTCGCATATATTCCTTGTTGGAGCTCGCGCTGCAGAAATTTCCATGACGGCCTCCATTAGATCGGAATCGAATTCCATCAAACTGGGGATCAGGTTTACAATGTTAAGTTCAATAAAAGGCTCTATTTCCAGCATAAATAAAAAATCTTTCAATGCTTGGTATTTGAACTTGGCAGGTGATTTAACAGGGCTGAACTCTGGCTTAACATTGTTCGGGTTTTGTATTGGTGACTCTATAAGAAATTCGTCAAATAAAGATGCCGTAGGCAGAGCCCGTAGGCTGATTGTTCGGGGGTCTATAGTTCCAGTGTATAATGCTCTAAACTTTCCATCTGGCTTGGGCAGTAGTGAGTATATGTCGGTGTCGCGTGGCCAAAGAGCTGCATAAAAGCTATAAATTTCTGAAACTTGACTGTTGGTTAATTCGCGTCTGATGTCAGTCCAAGTTTTGCCATTGTCTAGTCCGAGTACGCTTCGGATACAGTTGCAGAGAGCAAGGTTTCGCTCTCGAATGCTTACTGAATCCCAGCTTGTACGCATGTCGGCAGATATGTCTCGGCAGCAGGCTTTATATTTTTTACCGCTGCCACAGCCGCAGTGATCATTGCGGCCTATTTGAGATTCGTCAGTGCTTTTACGTAAGAAGTCGTTCGGTGGATCTGCTCGGCCGAATGCATCCTGATAGTAAACGGAACCGTTTTCGAATTGGGCGTATAATTCGCCACCAAATCCAAGAGGTTGATTAGATGGTGGTAGCAGTACGTGCTTTAACTCAGCCCAGTCACAAACTGCCTGATTTTCAGGGTAAAGCCATTCCTCTCTACCAGCGGCAACGCAAGAGTGTGATCTGCTTTTAATGATGTGGTTTACTTTGGTGACTTCCTCTGATGTAAGCTTGCGGCAGTTTATAAATTCAATCGTATTGACCATGCTGTAGCGTACGCGTTTCGCATTGGTTCGCTGTGAAAGTGGGTTGACATTTTCTGGATCTTTGGCATATTCTAGGTTTGTTAAGATCAAGCATCGATTTTTGCTCAGCGGGAATATTGTTTGTGATCCCTTTAGTGCAATGTCAGGGTCGTTAGGATAGTTACATAATCCTGAGTTAGGTGGGCAAGCATAGTTGTAGATGGTGACAGGGTGGTCAGATGTTATAAATTTGGTATCTGAGTCTTCGGCGGAGACAATCTCTCTAATGCCTTCGGCCCATAGTGTGCAGTGTATTGACCGTAATGATTGCATTTCCATCATTAGCTGAATCTGGCTCAGTTCTGGGTATTTGCTTTTGATCCAGTCCAATCCTTTTGGAGTTCGTAGTTTTTGTGCGTCAAGATAAACGAAGAAATCCTCAAAGTTTTTATGCCACTCTCCGTGGTCGTCGGTTAGGAACGCTTTAACAGCTTTTGATCCGTTGTCATCAATTGGGCCAAATAGTTTTCTTTCAATGTCATCGTTAATTTCGGTTCCGAAAAAAGTTGAGTACAGATCTATCTCATAAAGCTTTTGAGCGGTTGTGTGCCACTTTTTTGAATGTATCGTCTTGTGTTCTCCATTTTTTAAGGTTATGTTTCGCTTCGTGAGATAACATAGTTGGTTATCTCGCCCATCCATGAAGCCTTCTTGATACCATTGTGCTACATAATGGTTGTCTCTGGTCTTGTTCATTTTTTGTCATCAGATATTAAATGGGATTTTGAAATTCAAGTTTTGAAAATCTATGAGGCTTTAATTGATGTTGTCCCGAGGCAGTTGGAATGTCATATTCTTTTCGCTGATGGTCTGGGTAACCGGGTGTTACGAGTCGGCCCAAGCAGTATTTGATTCATACGCCAGCAAGAGTCCTAGATTGGCGATCAGTGTATCAGTAGCCAAAGCGATACTTAGCCTTTGGCTATCTAGGGTGAGGCTGTTCATCTAGGATAAGCCGGGTGCTAGTTTGGCCCCCTTTCCATCATTCTGCACCTTGAGTAACTGCAATTGATGCAAGGGAATAATTTAAATTGGTATTTGGCTACGCTTGCTTCGGCATCCGTCTTGTCAGTGCGCTCCAAGCTCCTAGTGTCGACACAAAGCAGCGTCCGCTATATGCTGGCTTCGCCCAGGGGCACAGCAGGATACTTTTCAGTAGAGCTAGCGAGTGTGGTTAACGAAACCGAAGCTATAACCTCGAATCATATCTATGGTTTTCTGAGCACGTTCTGGTAGAGGGGTGAACTTCGGAGTTAGCTGCTCAAAATACTTTTTTGTGATATCGATAAAGTGCTCTGGGAGATCAGGGTCTGCCAGGTTCTCGAACATTCCGCCTCGCTTGAAATGGCGTTCGAGGTACATTCCGACTCCATGTAGCTTGGACTGCCATGAGTAGGGGTAAATATCTTTCATGTCCTCAGTCATTTTTACCGTCGGCTGGATCAGGGCCGTACCGTGAGCAAGTACGTTTCTCAGAGTAAATAACACGTTGATGCCTTCCTTTACGTCCTTGTCGACATCGGAGTCAAGCGCGTTTCCGTAATACGAGACACCTGCTGATTTGACGAGGTTGTCCCATCCCCCAGAACTCTCCAATTCAATTAAGAACTTTTGCAGAAGCCGGGTCGGTGAATCATGTTCAGTACGGCCGGCGCGCTTACCCCTTTCTACAGCTTCGTCCAACTCAGCCTTCACCTTCTCGGTGAGAATTGTTCGGACGGTCCCCTCCACAAAGGAAGCATTGAGAATGAGAAGGCCGAAAGCATGCATGTAACTGTAATAGGCATGCGGCTCAGCACCATCGGCACTGGCCCTACGTAAGGTAGACCGATGCGCAAGTGCCATACTTTCATAGCTGAGTAGTAATGAAGTAGCTGTTTCCCAACCAAGATAATGTGCCATGTTGTCCTTGCTCGTGTTGTAATCGCAATTTGCGGCTTCAAGAGTTTAGTCCAGCGTATAGCTGGGTTTAGTTTTCTATAAGAATTTGTTCTTATCGGGGCTCTCAAAACGTTCTTTTATCATTCGTATAGTCTTATCGGTTTCACTGACCACTTTGCCTAACACGTAGCAGGTGAAGGCTTGGCTATTTGTTGCATCGCATCCGGGGACAATGGCTAAAAGACTCCAGCCTTCGGCTAAGCGATTATTAACCGATACGGGATCACGCTCCTCAACGACTTCTTCGACATTCTCAAATGACATTCCACAGCTCCTAGCATCGAGGCGCCAGGACGCGCCTCCACTACAGGCTTAGCCCGCACTATGGCGGGCTTGCTGGTGCTGACAACCCAGCTCGAAGCTGTAGTTTTGTGAAGCGTAGCCTATCCCTTTAAGAGCTGCCTTCTCGATGAGTTTTCTTTGGTAAGCGTCTGTTTTTCGCATGGAGATCTGAGGTCTATGCGAGGAGTATTTGCCGTCAATCATGGTCCAGCGGCGATTGGAGCGGTCTTAAGCGCAATGAAGCGTAAACGCAGTCCTGAAGTGGCAGGCCGCCCGGATATAGCGTTCTGTTCACGCAGCGCAGAGATTTAACTTTCATGCATTTCTCCATTCCGTAGACCCTGCCGGGATTGCTTGCAAATGGACGATCACTAACACCGATGCTAGATACGGCGGAGCAATCGCACGTCTGGACGATCACTCCTAGAGAGCTAAGGCTCCACCTTCGTGACCGTGGTCATGCGTTTTCGGCGGCGCTCGTGGCCAGCATTTCGTTCTTCTAACTCCACAACCGCATGAGGTTCCAGCAGGTCCCGCAACAGTGTCAGATCGTAGAGATTGGTTTCACTGCGATCCTTTTCTCTCCTGCGTTCGATGCGCCTCAACAGCCCTCCCGCTTCCATAGCACGGATACGACGTTGGATCGTTGAAGCCGAGACAGCCATGGCTTGTGCCAAGGTTTCCTTCGAAGGGTGCGGGTGATTTTCGTCTTCCCACCAGTAGCTCAGCAGATGCAAAAGGATGTTCAGGTCCAGGGCATCTATTCCCAACGTTCTTTGTCGACGGATCAATATGTTGGGAATGCCGGTCCATCCTGCCTTCGTGATTGGCCCCCCCCATTTGGCCTCAATCGAGCGCTTTGTAGGCACCACTACGGCGGGAGTACTCGTATTTTCAGGCACTGCCGATGGAAGACTTGCGTTTGCTGGAAGAGGAGGTGGTGTAGTCATAGACGCCTCAGGGATATGGATGGCCTAAGGCTATGGGAGGTAGGGGTGGGAAACAATCGTTTCCTGAGTGCCCCTGGGGTGCAGCAACACCTCCCACGTTATCCAGTATATGTTCTCGTGTTGTTCGACGATGAGTCTTCTCGGCTGAATGTTATTCGGTGTTCAGTAGCGCGCTCCACTGGGAGCTCTTAATGCTCACCACTGGGGTGCATCAGAACACCCCATGCAAGCGGCTGGCGACCTTCTAAATTGCCTCTGACCCGCCTTATTCTTCGAATATGACAACAGGTTAGAGGGTGCCGCTAGTGGATAGCGATCGAAATTTTAAGACCTTGGTGGAGGTCGTTCTGCAAGCGGAGGCAGTAGGCCGACCTCGACACGAACTGCTTTTGGAACTTGGCGCAACGCCAGCATCCATCATCGGCGCTGGTGGAGAAATCTATAGCGGGCTGGATCTCGTCCTGAAGGGCAAAACTGTGGGGAAAATGCACTTCGACCATGGTATACCGCGCGGGGTGATCGAACGGCTCCCGCAGATCCTGAATGCGCCCCGGGCAATCTATCGCTCAGCCAATCAAACCGTGCAAGGTGGCGAAAGCATTGTTGTGATGACGTTTGAGACCCACCGGGGCTATCCCCTGATAGTGCCAGTGCATGCAAGGAAGCAGATTGGACGTGGACGGCTCTACAACGAAGTGGCGAGCATGTACGCGAAGGAAGGGCCTAACCCGGAGGCTAAGTGGAAAGCGGCGGGGCTGCTACTGTGGGAGCGCTGAAAAAAACAAAGCCCCAAGTGACACGACATTTCAGCTCTAATAGCTTGGTGTGGGACGTCACAATGGGGCTTACACCTCATATGTTAGGCCATCACACCGTCAACATGCAATAACGCCATTTCGCGGGTAGGTGTGAAGCTACGGGCAACGAATTGCTTTCCCGCTGGGCAACCTTGAGCTTTTTCAGCCCGGCACCTCTGACGCAGCCCTGTAGTGCCCCCGCCAGCTATCGCTATGTTGATGGCTGCCAGTCAAAAAGCCCACCTGCTGTGCCCTAGGCCTTTGTCAATCGTAGCCACAAAAGCTCATTAGTCTCGGTTACACCGGCCTCTGCCGTTACACGACTAAACCACAGAAGGAAATTCGGGGTGTGAATCCATATTAACCTTTAAAATCAATGAGTTATCAGGTGTGTTACACATGTTCCACCTGTTACACCGCTTTACAGCATCGATTAACTACGAATCCCCAATCCCCTATTCGTTCGCGCCTTCAGCGGTAGAAAACGGACCTCGCCACTCTCGTTTCTAGTCGCCGGGGGACCCTGAGAGATGGGGCAAGATACGGGGCAGGAAACCCGCGGCTCTTTGTTAGCGGGAGGGAGCCCAACTTAGTGAACTGGTGAACCAGGTTAACAGGCAGCGTGTGTGTGATTTTTTGCACAACCGATGACCAGCTCATGCTGAATGCGTTCTCAGGCGCAGATGCCAGAGGTCGACACGGCTGGAGTGGTGATAATCCTTCCAAAATGCTATCAAGCCGATTTCCACCTGCGAGGAAGAGCGGCAATGATTGACGAGCCAGGCACCGGCGTAGAAGGCGAATGCGTTTTTCATGATCACCCCGTCCCGCCTGATGAGTTGTCCAGGTACAGCCCTGACAGGGATTACCATGCTGAGAAGGACATCGCTCGTTATGTCGAGAGCCAAGCACCTGATGAGATCGTCCAGCATGTGGAACGCATCAAGAAGGAGATTGCGGTAGGACAGGTCTTTGAGGTCTGGGACGTCACTACCGATAAGGACCGCTGGTGGGTGATCACCAACATGACCAACCTTTACTCCCAGAAGTATTTCCCGTCGCTCGACTACACCCTTTCCTTCCACATAGGGCTCATGATGCGGCTCCGTGGTAAGCAGGAGACTAGCTCTGAGGCGAATCCTTTTGATGAAGTTTTCCGGCGCATGGACCAAGCCGAAGATCGTTTGGTATCCGCCGTTGAAGCGGAAGATTTCCAAGCGGTAGGCATGCTCCTTCGCGAAGCCCTGGTGACCCTAATCACTACGGTTCGTGGGTTATGTGAGATTCCGGTAGAAATCGAGCTGCCTCAGGATGCGAATTTTATCGCATGGTCGGATCTCCTGATGAATCAACTGTGTGCGGGCGCGAGCAACAAGGCACTACGGCAGCACCTCAAGAACCTTGCGAAGGAGGCTTGGCAGCTTGCCAACTGGTTAACGCATACCAAGAGTGCAAGTCGTACAGCCTCCTCGATCGCTATGCACTCTTGCTCAACCGTGGTAGGTCATACCATGCAGGTTCTAAATCGTGCCAGCCAGGATCGGACAGATCAGTGTCCGGTCTGCAAGTCACGAGACGTAAGGAGTCATTACGATATCGACATTCCGCCGAGCGGTGATAGCTATCTCAGCTGCGGCGTATGTGATTGGGATGATCATCCAGGAGTAGAGTCGCAAAGCTGAGTGCACGACCTGGCGCCAAGGAAGGTGTTTCGTGATTTAGGGATACGTTTAGGGATACGATCAAGGGCGAATGACTGAATCGCCAGTAAATTCTGGATGTATCCGCTATTATTCGATTCCTGTCTCCGGCACCATTAAAGCATTTGGTATCAGTCCATGACTGTTACGAAATACCCTCAGCAAAGCCCGCCTATCGCGGGCTTTGCTGTTTCTGCTTTGCTCATTCTGTCCCAGTACCTAGAGCGTAGGTACTGGGGTTGAGGCAATAGGAAGCGGATGATTCACTCATCCCATTCAAGAAAAGGAAAACACCATGGCCAAACCACACGACTGGAACGACTGGGCTGGCGGACTGACACTGGTCCTTCAGACAATCGTTTACGTTCCACTGTTTTACGTCATCCTCATGCCATGGCTTTGCCTTGTGCTCGTGAAGCTTGGTAAGACGCCACTCTTCCCTGGATTTTTCCACGCGATGGCCTCGACGGGCTGGTTGGTGACCTCTGGGGTTGTGGGCTTGGTAGTGCTTTTTGTTGTGATTCGTAGCTTGCTTCGCTGAAAAGCGATGGGACGTACAGGAAGCTGGGTGCGCCAGGGCACCATGCCCCATCTGGTAGAAGCGACAGCACAAAAAACGGGCCGCTGCGTTAGCAGGGCCCGTTGACGGAAGCAGTTTTAGGTTTTGTACGAAAAGTATGGTCATCCATCGTTGTGGGAGCGGGCTAGCCCCGCGATCTGCCGCAACGCGGCAGCAAAGCCTGAATTCGCGGCGACTTTGACGCTAGTCGATATCGGGTGTGGGAGCGCTTCGCACTCCATCGCGGGGCAAGCCCGCTCCCACAAAACTTTTGTACAAAGCCTAGGGTTGGTTGTTCTCTTGGATCAGATCCAGCAAGTTTTGGTCATCAGGCCGAGCAGACACTGTGCGTAGGAACCCCACGTTTTGAAATGTTAAATGTGGATTTCCCGAATGGATCAGCGACGAACTCTCTAACACCGCTCTTCATTGCAATCCCAGAAGTTATCGCAGTCCGACTGTAGCTCGATGATCGGTTCCCCATACCCTAGGCTCAACACGCTTGAGTCATCGTTGACACGCTGCAGATCGGTACCCGATTGCAGGTGTTCATGCCAATAACCGTCACTGCAGAGTAGTAGCCGCGCATCCGTTGGAAGGTCTGTTGTAAGGCAGTACGGAGAGTGAAAGCGCCTCGCGTTCAGAGATCGGGTAAGCAGATGTCGTGATTCCTCAACCCCCGAAGCCCCCGCCAGCCAGATAGCCTGCTCTTGCAGATTATGTGGGCGGCTCAACCAGTTGATGGCTTCCGTCGGCCGGTGGATTCCTACCAGGCAATCGCCAACATGTGCGATATGGAGCAACTGCTGCTGCAGGTCGACGAGAACGCAGCAATAGCTTGCGATGGCGTGCAGGTAGTGTTCGCGCAGTCGCTGTTGTTCGGCGCGCATGATGCCGACTAATCCAGCGAGACTCATCTCATGCGCTTCTCTAAGCGCAACGTCGATCACGGTACGAGACCAGTGTCTGGCAAGGCCTTGCCCGTCGCCTTTTTCTGCAGCATCCACGAGCATGGCCAGCACGTGATGATCCTTGCGCCCGAAAGCTGCAGCATCGTTATTGCTGAGCCTGGCTCTGCCTTGGCGACTGGTCCAACCAATCCGCATCAGTGTTTGTCGCCTGCGAGGTCTTCCAGCCGCTCGAATAGCAGATTTTCGCGATCAGCGTCGCCTCTCGCTTGGGCGTTGACGGCATATTCAAAGTTCCCATCGCGAAGCAACTTGCCAATCTCCTGGCTGATGTAGTCGCGTACCTCGTCGGCTGCTGACTTGATTTCGTCTTGTAGCTCTGGACGCCCGTCAATCAAGTTTAGGATGTCCTCTATGTCACGACTGGACAGCGCATCTCCCCGGCCACGCCCTTTCCATGCCTCCAGTTTAGTGGCCACAAAGTACACGGGGCTGACCAGATTGATTGTGGTTCCCTCGTCTAGGTCATAGGTTGTGGAGGTGGCCATTGCGTCCTTGTACCAGCGGTTGCTGAACCCGAGGGAATCGTCGTCCGGCATGAAGTCAACGCGAAGGTCGCCAAGTTTCATTGCGCAAATGGGGAAGTCATCGTCGTCTTCTTGTGGGCTAACCCGGAAGCCGCGAGCGCTTAGAGTCTCCTGCAAACGAATGAAGCCTACGGGGCCCATGACGTGTACGATCAGATCCACATCGTCGGTGCTGCGTACTTGCTCACGCGTGAAGGCATCGGTCAGGAGCAAACCCGTGGTGCAACCACCCACAAAGGTCATCTGCTGGCGCAACTCTGGCCCCAATGCGTTGGCAACCTCGCACAGCATGCGTTTTAGGGTACTGAAAACGCTCATAGCGACTCCAATCGATCCTGCAGCAGTTCAGCTGCAAGGTTTCGTTCGCGGGGCTGTCCCAGCCGTATGGCATCGACCAGCGCCAACAAGGCG
>Ga0213825_1001162_pt1 | contig 18367 bp, 20 predicted proteins | sample MC6MC0900MG_FD_179896 | JGI IMG/M metagenome (GOLD analysis project Ga0213825, IMG submission 179896) | Enriched soil aggregate microbial communities from Iowa State University, Ames, United States - MC6-MC0900-MG | ecosystem: Environmental > Terrestrial > Soil > Unclassified | place: USA: Iowa... | reverse complement strand
AGTTCTAAGCATAGAAAAGCTGAAGAGCTCATTGCAAAAGGGCAAAAAATTCGAATCTTGGGCGAAAGCGATTTTCAAGCCTTGCTACAGCCGATTTAAATTTGGTGGGTGAGTCGCAACTGCTGGGTTAGATAGCAGTAACAGCTCTCTTTGTTTGAGCCTTGTCTTTCATGAAAGGCAGAAATCGGCCAAAAACGGACGGTGGAAATCTAGTCTTGAGGATCAGCACTTGACGTCCCACGTTTACATTCTGCGCGACCTAAAACACCCTAGATTCAAGATTGGCAAAGCGAACAAAATCCTCGCTAGAGCGCGGAGTTTTCGGTGGGAGTCGATTGATTTTCATCAGTCACTTGGCCTTCGCCTGGCATCTGAAACCGATGCGTATACCTTAGAAAAAATCCTACACCGCACCTTCCGCCTCGCTAGCGTTGACTCTCTCGAAGTGGTCGCGAGTGGAGGAAGCGCAGACGGCGCAAGCGAATGGTTCAGCACCAGTTGCTTGCCGCGCTTGCTGCAGTATTTGGAGGACAACCAGGATCTGCATCCACACGTCATGGTCAGTGGAGGGGAGCTAGCCGCGCTGCTCGAAAGGCAGCTTCAGCCTTCACAAGCTGATGTTGCTCGCGAGCAACTTAAAAAGGAAAAGGAGGCACGTTGTATTGAGCGTGATGCGGAACTCATTGCGTTCAGACGCACTCAGCTGGAAGGCCTCCGAGCCAGCCTGAAGGTAGTTCATCCGAAGATAGCCCAAGAGCTGGAGCGCCAAAAACAAAACGGCAACATCGTCGGAATCTGCGATACAAGCATGGGATCGTACCTGGTGCTTGCCGATACAGTGCCACTGCCGTCAGGCGCTTTGTTGTGGGGGCTGAAGCCACTATCGACGCACTACGATTACCCACGTGGTGGTGGTTCGATAATGAGTAGCTTCAGCCAAATGACCTGGCCGGAGGGCACAATCTCCAAAGTCGAATTGCCCCGTGCCCACCTGCGTGACGATTCAGTCTCTGAATCGGATGAAATAATCTATGAGGTTTTCCGAGAGGAATTCGAATGGTTCAATCAGCTACAACGCATTCCTGAAGAATGGGTCAGCGCAATTTTCCCCCACGGTCTTTTCTTGTCCCCATCATCAGACGATCACCAAAGCAAGCGTGCGATCGAAAATGTAATGGGCGCTTTATCGAAGGCCCGGTGCCGGTAGCGGAGTCAATTGTAGGTCACTTGATCTAGTATCTAGAACCTCAATCTGAATGTTTGAACAACGTGGGGAAAGGGGCTGATGCACACGCGCAGCAGTATTCAAAAGCACATAGCTCAGATTGGCGAAAAGGTCAGTAGGTGGCGCACCTGGGCAGAGGCAAAGGAGAGGCAGGCAACACCCTTACTGCAAGAGAGCCTTCCTTCTGGCTACTCGAATTGGTTTGCTGTGGTGAGGGGCCATTCGATCTGGTGGATCTACACCGATACATCTGACGGTGGTGTCTGGAGCAGCCTCGGGATGGAAGTCACCGGCTTTAGAATCGCCTATGACGAATCCCTAGCGCAGAAGCTCTATGAGCTAGTTTACGAGCAAATAGTGAAAAAGTAATGCCGCCTGCTTTCGTTACTGATGAAGAAACCCAACATGGCGTCTGTAGACTCATAAAAACGCATTGACGCAAAAGCGGTCACTCCGTTTCTCTGCTCTCCGAGTGGACCGCTGCAAGCAGCCTTACCCCCAACATCCTACGCTGGGCTGTGCCATTTGTTTTTTGAAAGAGATTCGCTTTCTCTATTTCATACTGCGCCAATGCACTTGTGATGTAGTCATCCAAGCTCTTTATCCACTGGCCATTGCTGCAAAAGGAAAAGGCTTTTCCCCAACCCAAGATTACTCGGTCGAGATTCTGTAGCGCGCCAGAGTAGGACCCCTTTGGGGATATATCTCCAGCTTCGACACTGAATTTCATCATGCGTATCGATGCGTCTAAATCGGATTTGATCCTTTTCTTGAATCGCTCCCTCGTAGCTGTAGATGGCTGGACCAATCCTGCCGAAACAAAGCAGCCCAAGAAATCGAATCCTTTAGCTGTAAGGCCCCTTGAAGCTTTGTCGCTTGTTGCTAAGGGCCGGTATGCTTCAAGTGAGAGCTTTTTGAGCTCAGTCTGTGCTTTGCTAAAAGCACGATCCACACAGCCCATGTCCTTCCCGAGGATCAGGAAGTCATCGATGTACCGAAGACAAGTGACTTCACCATCGTTGATGGTTTTGTCGAAATCGTGGAGATACAAATTGGCTATGAGTGGCGACAGCGGAGAACCTTGGGCTACACCCTCCACCCCAATGGGGAAAATCTCATCGAGACCCTGTTGCCGAAGCATGTCAATGTTCGCAAGTTCTGTGGTGATAGCTGCTTGAAATAAAGCAACTGTGTCTGGGCATTTGATGTGAGGGGCCACGAGTCTCATCACTTGGACCTTGTCAATTTTAGTGAAGAACTCGGCGATATCTGACCTGATATGGAAGGCGGCTCCTTTAGCAATGGCTGCTTTGGCGTCGGCTATCGCCATCGAGACCCGTTTGTTTTTTATGCCCCCATAGCTCGTAGGGGTAGCCAGCGCTTCTTTCACGAACTTAATACGGGATAAGGCGTCGAGTAGAGCCCGCTGGACGATCCGGTTGGGTATAGGTGAAAGCACAATCGGCCGAGAATTTCCGTTGGCTTTGGTTTTTGCCACGCCGGTCTGCTTTTGGAAGGTAAAGGTCTTCTTGGATAGCGCGCGCTGGATGTCGGAAAGCGACTTGGGGAGTTGGCTCTCGAAATCCTTGGCTTCGTTTCGGATAGTTTCGGATGATGAAGAAAAGGCGCTTTCTTTGACCTTTCTCCAGGCCGAATACAGCGAATCCCCACTGTAGATCCTACGGTAAAGCGACGAGGCCACAAAAACTCCTTGTTTGTCGGGAGACACCAGCGAACTCTCACCCAACTGCTACAGGGGACCTTCAACCTTCGGGAGACCGCGAAGCCTTAACGGCGATCTTGGTCGCGACCCGGACAGCAACCTCCTAAGAGAGATGGCTGGCGTCTGTCAAACTTGGTTCAGTGCTGTGAGGCGGCTGCACCAGCAAGCAGGCGAGGCTGATCGCAGTCACGAAACTCCGTGATGCGGCGAGCGCCAAACTGGCACGTTTTTGCATAAACGCATGATTACCCCCAAAGATTCCGTCAAAACACGATAAATCGTAGCTTTTTGGGCCTCCCGGTTAAGCTCGCGCCATGCGCCAGGTTGGCACGTTTTTGCACGACCGCATATTGTCCTCCGAAGGCTCCGCCAAGGTGCAAATCGTACCTTTTTGGGTTTCGCGGTCAAGCGCGCGCCGTGCGGCTGAACATCGAACACCACGCTGAAAATAAAGCTGCTAACCGTCTGGTGACCCCAACGTACAGACAGAGTTACGGTTATTGACGCAGCAGTCGAGCGGTGCCCTTTACCTTCGGGAGACCGCGAAGCCTTAACGGCGATCTTGGTCGCGACCCGGACAGCAACCTCCGAAGAGATATGGCTGGCGTCTGTCAAACTTGGTTCAGTGCTGTGAGGCGGCTGCACCAGCAAGCAGGCGAGGCATCCCGATGTTAATCAGCCATGCGGCCAAAAGCCATCTATTTGGCGGCTCGGTTATTGGAAAGCGATAGGATGAGGATTGGGTTCACAAGACTGCTCGCTTAAAAATATCGCGAAAGAGAATGCCCCCAATCAGGGGCCAGGCTCTGACGCTAGCGATAGCCGTCTATAGCGCAAGCTCAAATGCCCTACGGATCGGGCGAAACCAGAACCGCATCGACTGTCTGCTTTTGGCCGAAAGCGGTCTGCCTATTACGGCAGCTTTCGGCTCAGAGTGTGTAAAAACGGACCTTGAGGTGCTTCACATCCAGCTAGCAAGCTGGGCCAACCGCCGGAACACTCTGACGAAAGGATCAGGTAAATCCTCACCGTTTTCATACGCCGCTAACCACTTCTTGAGGTGACTCGGCTTCCAGGTATCAAAACCTGCGCTGCCTCGAAGCGCAATGCATACAGCACTTTGCAGGGCAGAATGAGCAGCGATGAGCGACCACTTCCAGCAGGTTGCAGTCATTGGCGCCCCTTGAATTTGAGCAAGAAGTTGCTCAAAGGATGTTTCCAGATCGATAAAACGGTCTAACCGAATATAGCCTTCCATGTTCTGCCAACCCTTAATGGTGCCTAATGGGCGACTCCCTAAGACTGCCATACTCGAAGGATCGCATCTGTTAATGCTTGTGCATTTCTGTCCAATGTTTCCAGGGCCAAGATGGCGTTGTCGGCAACAACGTTTGCGCCAGTCCCTGAGATCCACTGGGTGATCTCTTCGATCGCTGCACCGAGGGCATGTTGGTTGAGCAGAAGCAATGTCAGCGCATCAGCAGTGGCGATGTTGGAGGCTGAATTATCAGGCATTCGATCCATACTGGAAATGAGAGATTCGCAAAGCCTAGCTCATCCGGCGCAGTTAGGGGCGAGATACACACTCATAGCCCCATCGTCCGCACCAAAATAGCGCCCCAGTCCCATCTGAGTCCCATATGGCCATTTTTTGGACGCAAAAAACCACAAACAACCGATTTTCTCTTTGAGAATCAGCTAGTTGCGTTTAATGAGTGTGGCGATGAAGGAGAGATACGAACTCCAAGCCCCCACCCGCAACTGACGGCCTTGATTCGCGCGATCCGTCTTACTACTCGGCAGGAACAAATCCAGCCCACGTCCTGCATCGAGCCGGATGTCCTCGAAGCGCAGGCGACACAGTTCGTCACTGCCCAAGGCACGTCAGAACTCCAGCAATATCAGCAAGCGATCGCGGCAGGCCCTCAAGCGCACCGCGGACTGGCCGCTCAACCCTTCCTCCATTAGCGCTTGGATACAGACTTCCAGCTCCTGCAGTTGCAACGGTTCGGCCTTTCGCGGCGGTCGCGGGTGCATCGCCTGAATCCCCCGCAACACGTCGCGCACAACCCGAGCCTTGGTCGGATCGAAAAAACCCTGTTCCTGATGCCAGCGAGCCAGTGCGGCCAAGTGAGTGAGCAGGGTAACTGGAGAAAAACGCTCGGCATGTTCTGCCAGGTAGCGTGCGACGCTGGCCATGGAGGCCGGGAGCAATCCCCCCACTCGCCTTCGAAATGTTCAATCACCTGGGCATAGCGGCGGGTGGTGCTTTCGCGCCAAGCCGCCTGACGATAACGCTCGGGATCGCTCATCTACGCCCTCCCGTACCAGCAAGAACATCATTGAAGCGCGTTTTTCAGCCTGAGGTTTGGGAATGCAGGCTTCTCAAACCTCAGATTTCTACGCCCTTCGGCCAAATTAATGGCCGGTACATGTGGAATTTCTTATCGCTAAATGGGTACGAAATACTCTGCCACAACAAGAACTGATAGCTGTAAAAGCCGTGCCGGTGCAGCGTTCGCCGAGCTTCGGCATCAAGACCGATTCCTTCCGTTGGCTCGGTGCATTGAACGTACTCCTTGCTCTATCAGTGTAGTCAAGCGAGGCCGTCGCCACGTCTCGACCGATGGCCAACTGAGGAAGGCGCTAGCTTCTACGCTATTTAGTAAACAGCGAACGAGGCTGAACATGAAAATCCTTGGGCGTGTGGAAAGCGAAGCGGTAATCGATGTCCAGTGTGACGTGTGTGATGAGTCCACCCGTCTGGCAAACGGCAACCTGCAGTATGGAAAGCTGGAAGCCCACTGGGGCTATGGCACAACGCACGACGGCGAGCGTTATGAATTGCATCTGTGCGAAGACTGCTTCTTCGCCACCCTTGCCTACCTCAAGCAGGAACGGAGGATGTTGCACCTGGTTGACGGTGACCCTCGACCCGCGGACAGCGACCTGGGCTTCATCAGCAGAAACGATCTGTTCCACGACGGTGGCTAAGTCGTAACCCCTCACCCGACATAATGCCCTCGTTGCGCTTGAACGAGGCCGTCAACGGTTTTCCCCGCCTCAGGAGGCCAGCTTTCAATGGACGTTCTAGAAAAAGCCACTACCGTACTGCGGCAGGCTCACCACATTATTGTGTTCACCGGTGCGGGGATCTCGGCAGAAAGCGGCATTCCAACGTTCCGCGATCGGCTGACCGGCCTTTGGGCACGCCACGATCCCCATCGTTTAGAAACGGCGAAGGCGTTTCGGGATAATCCGGCGCTGGTGTGGGGCTGGTACCTGTGGTGGCGCCAACTGGTTCTGCAGGCACAACCGAATGCCGCACACAGGGCGATCGCTCGTTTGGCCGACGGAAAACGCTAAGTCACGGTGATCACCCAAAACACAGGCCCGCAGTTGAGCGTCTGTACTTTGACCGCCGGCGGTAGATCGAGCGCCGCCCATACGTCGTTCATGCTCACTTCCGCTGCCAGCCGTTTAGGCTGGCCGGTAGCTCAATCGGCAGTTCGTACTGCTCGACTTCGATTAACAACCAGCCGCCGGACGGCTCGTTACTGCCGTCGATAATCGGGTCTTGCAGCATCAAACCGCCGGGCAATATCGCTTGGATCGCGTTCGCTTCCTTGGGGCCTTGCAGGTACCGATCAAATTCCAGGCGAAAGCGCTGCCGTTCGACATAGAGGATGCGGACGTTCAATTCGTAGGTGCTCAGCTTGTTCGGTGGCTGTCCCTGGTGCAGGGCCAGCCCCCCCCCCGGACGGTTGCCAGGCCTTCAAACCCTGTTCCTGCTCCCGAGAGATCGGCCCGGATAATCCAAGGCCGCTAGGGGATGTTAGACCAGTACCGCCGGTGGTGGTTTCCCTGGCCCAACAAAAACGCCCCCGCTCCAGGTCAAGGTGTGGGGGCCTTTTGAACATAAACGGCGTTACTGGTAATGACGCGCTTGGTGGATGGCGTCAGGCCGCCAAGTGGGTCGCTGCCCAGTTTTTTTTAAACTGGCTTTCATGATTTCCCATTTGCTCCCCGAGTTCATCGAGCTTGGCTTTACCCAACAGCATCTTGGCCTGAGGGAACATTTCGGTTTCCTCTTCTTCGATGTGGTGTTCCTACAACTCCTTGACGACTTTCACCCGTCCCGAAAACTCCGGGGTGCCCGGGTCAGTCTGCTTCAGGTCGGGCAATACAAGCGAGTCAACGGTTCGGTGCTCTTCCTTGGCCTCGAAATACATGACGTCCTGCTCCTTGGTTCCAGCCTCCTTGAAGGCGGGGGGAGGATTTACTCTTCCAGCTTGGTGTGGATAGAAATCTCCATCTCCAATTTGTCCAGGAGTTCGGCGCGTTTTTTTGTCGCTCTTTCTGTCGACTCACTCAGCTGCGATAAGATGCTTTTCGCCTTCTGGTGGTCGGCTTGCAGAAGATCGATAGCGTTCATGGTTTCTGCCTCAGGGACTAGAAATTGAACCTCAATCGGATCGAGCATTGAGGTGTCCGAGAACTACCGCATTCCTGTGCCAAGGGCGTCGAGGCAATTAATTACGGGTAGTCAGAGGCTTACGTTCCGTACACTGCCATCGAGCCGTGCAATCTGCGAGAATGGGGTGAAATCGGCATTGCAGATAGCGGAGAAACGTCGTTGGGCGATCTAAATGACACCAGGGTGAACTCCGACTTCAGCTCAGCTGTCCAGACGCTGGGCTGACGCGATTGATGAGATTGATAAACCGGTCTGTGTTGCTATTGCAGATGAATCCCGTTGTCGTTATCAACTTTAGATGGCCAGGTCTGTAGAGCGCGTCTATGAAAAAAACTGAAGTGTCTGTGATCAAGGCTGCTAGAGATTGGTAGGCCAAAAAGGGTCAAAATGAAGAGCATGTCGCTGCTGATGCGGCCGATGCAATTGGGAAAATTCGATTTCGCTTCACCGGTGACCAGTATCAACTGGAGCTGGAAAGCTATATGAGGTTACGCCAAGTCATAGCCCACCTACTTAGAAAAAACTGTGTGTCTTTCTTGGCCGAAAGCTGACGACCACGGCTGACCGCTTTTGGCCAAAAGCGGTCGTCAAGATGTCAACGAACCTAGGGGCGATTCAGTGGCGCCACCTCTAAACGATATTTTGCGGTGACCAAAGTAACTACCTCAGGCAGCCAAGATTCTGAACGCTGATCTTCTGTCGGGTACCATTCCCGAGCAGGACGTACACAGTGTTTTGAGTGAAGAAAAAGCCTCCCTCTTCGTAGCTCACCATAAAGGAGCTACGTACCCAATCTCCGCTCTTGAAACGCTCCCGACTATCGAACACGACCCGAAGGGCGTAAACAACTACCGGCTGCAGCCCGCGCGTCTGCAACGCTTTGAATTCTCGATCAGTCGTTTCAACGTCAAGTATCGTCCAGTCTCGTACCAGACAGTGCGAGCGTGCTCGGAATTTTTCATACACGTCTTTAAATGACAGGACACATCCGACCACGGGCTCTCCACTTACGTCGACCAACTGCCGATATCGTTCGAGATCCATTTTAACGACACTCTTCTCACCGATTGCGCTTTAAGTGTCGCGCATGTCAGCGAATGTGCAAGACGTTCATGAGATTGAGCTAGGCAACAACTCCGGGGCACACCGGGGAAAGGGATACTTCAGCGTGCCGAACATCAGCAGTAAAAGCCTTCAGCCACCTGCGTCAGCATCTCCTCGATCAGCATTGCTCCGACGCTCGTATTCAACAAATCATACGGACATTTCCCATCCAGGCGGGACTTAGGTTTTGATAGCCAACTCACGGTCTTTTCTAGCTCGCCGAAAATTGCTACACCCACTGCGGTGACGCGCGCAATTCGATAAAAATGGTCACTCTGCTCTACGCTTAAAGGCTGGTTGTTTTGCAAACGCATTTTGAATGCTCGTGGTGGAATGATTTGGTCAAGCTCAAATGAACGAATGACCCCCTTGTCTACCGCTGCTTGTAGCGTGGCAGCCCTCACCTCCTCCGAAATATAGTCATGAACATGCCGACTCGACGCGTTTGCTGCAAGCCCAAGGTAACCATCCAACAAGGCCTTAGCAGTGTTCTGCAAATTGCTTCTGGAACCCTGTAATCTCCAATGATCAGAAGGCGACACCGACGTGTTGTTTCGGAGAATCAGAGCATCCTTCACGATCTCAAGAGTGAGGGTCGAACCGATGCTCAACGCTGCTGCACTCATCACCTCTCTCGGTAACAAGATAACCGCATCACCACTGTCGTCCCCCGCATCTTTGCACTCGACACTCCAGGTTCGTTGCCTGCTCATGATCCGCGAGTCTCACCTTACCTTTGGGTGACTTGATTATGCGCGCGGTAGCGCTCAAGCGCACGACTGGGACAGCGAGTCTGCTGGCCTTCACGAAGCATCTCGATTCCCTGCGTACTTGTTCGACTCGGTTCACGCACCGCTAACCAGCAAGCAGTCCCAGTCCGAGTCCGAGCGGTAGGAGCTCAGGCGCTGCAAACGAGGCACTAATCCAAGCGCAAAAAATGTCCAAGTCAAGGCCCGCTGGGACGATACAACAACCGGCGCGAGACTCAGTCTTTGAGGACTACGCGGCGACTCATTGATTATTGAAATCTCAAGAGAACCGAACCGTGGCAGACAGCGAACAGCTTCTCTTCAAACAGGCATTGAAAAAACCCTTAAACGCATCCTGACGTTCTGAGCACCGATCGTGTTCTTCATGGGCGGCCTCGGCACCCTTCTGGGCATCTATACGATATCGACCTACACGACCGCCATCGGACGACCCGACCTGATGGCTGCCGCAATCGCGGCGAAATCAGACCTAGTGACATGGTTAGTTATTGTGGCGCTTGTGGTGTCCGCCTACTTCATTGTCTTGATGACCACCGGCATCCTGTTCGGACTTTCAGTATCGCTTTTCAACGAAAGCCCCAACCTGCAATCCGATCTGGTTAAGTATTTTTCTGGCCAGTTTTCCTGGGTATCGTCGCGCTGATGGGATTGGTGTTCAAAGTGCAGCACCTGGACGATTTCGGTCGCATGACTTTCCTCATTGGATTCGTGATCATTACTGTCATTGCGCTTCACTTCAGCCCTACGTTCAGATTGGCCGTGGAGCTTTGCGCAACGGCAGCGGCACCGGCACCGGCACCGGCAAAAGCCAACAGCAAAGGGTCGCGTCTCATCCTGCAGGTCTTGCTGATGTTTCAGCTGGTCAGCGCGGTATTGTGGGCGGTGCTTCCCGTCAGTCTGAACCTCCGAGCCTACACGGGGGAAGACTCACCGGAAGCAGTAACAAAAATCATGGTCATTTCTATCTTCTCCGCCGCTCGGCCGCTCGTCCCGGCGATGGTGTTCTACGTGAGCAAAGTCGGTCTGTTCAAACGGACCATTCAGTATTTCGCAATTGCGTTAGTGATCCTGTCTGTCGTCATCGGTATCGCCCCAGGCGGCCCCGAAGCCATCGTCTATTCATCTGCCTCGTTGATGAAGGTGCGCAATGAATCGGCATCCAAATTCCTGCTGACAGAGGTGTATGCAGTCGATGATTCTCTGCCGACATTTGGAGGCGCGTGGAAAGCGTCCGCAATCAACACCTTATCTCAGCCTTTCCATTGTTTTCGTTGGGGGACGTTCTACTGCTATGCCCAACGAAACTGATCAAGACCAAACTCAAGGACTGGCCTGCCGAATCGGCATATTGCGTCATCACCAGAGGTGGGAAAGCCATTCGTATGCCGCGTAAATCTCCTGCAGTGGAGGAGGCGTCGACAATTGGCGGTACAGCTCGTTACGAAAAAAATCTCAAAGAGCCCAGCCCGCTGAAATCAATCAAGTTAAGGGCTGCTAACCAACAAAAAGCGCGGTATAAATATATTATTCGTCATAATACGCTAAATAGGCTGACTGATCAGCGCCCTCTAGGCGTAAGGAGTTCCCTCAAAGTTTGCTCATGACATGGGTTGAACGGTGCGCGGTATGGATCAAAGAGAGAAAACTGCCGACGAACGGTAAACACATGGGGTAACTTCAGATTATCCCGCGCAAAAAAATGACATCAAACAAGCGTTTAATCACATGCTATCCGATACGTAATTACACAGAACGTAACACAGTACGAAATCGTCGGAGGACCAATGGCTCGAAACGGCATAACCAAGCAAATGGTGCAAAAGGCGAAAACATCACTGATGGCTCAAGGCAAATACCCCAGCATTAAGGCCGTGCGCACAGAGCTTGGTAATACTGGATCCAAAACCACAATTTCCCGCTATCTCAAAGAACTCGAAGCTCCACCAAAGGACGCTTTAAATCGCCTCTCAGAGCCTTTAGTAAAACTAATTCACGATTTGAGCGAACAACTTAAAGACGAAGCCGAAGAGAAACTTACAAAGGCTCAAGCTCAATTCTTGTTAGAAAAAAATCAATACCTCCTAAAGCTTTATAAGATGCAGGCAACTCTTGAAAATTACCAACACAGGATTAAAAATCTTGAAACAGAGCTAAAAATTGAACAGAAAAGACGATTAGAAGACTTAGCGAAAAACTCACAAATACCCCAAAAATAAAATGCACCAGAGGAAGTTAGTAAGTCCAAATTAAGAAGATCTCATACGAAACCTCACCGAAAAACACTATTAAAACTTAAATACAACTCTTAAATTATCATCAGTTAGCGAGGATCAAGCTAAAACACAGCAGTACGCGCGAAATCTAATTTGTCGTCAGCCAATCTAATAAATTCGACTCAAATGGTCGAACCAAGAATCACAGATGTGCCATCACCTAGGGAAAAGTGTCGACAATACGTTCGCCCCTCCCTCCCTCCCCCCTCACGCGTTCAACTGCCCTCTCCTGCAAACGTCTCCTATTGGGTACGAAAAAATGGAACAGAGCTCGATATCACCTTCATATATATTTGATTTAAAAAGAAAAAAACCGATTGTCGCCTGGTAGTGGACGACACACCTTACGTGTACCAATATTTCTACACGGTGCTTTTGGAGACGTTTATACCGTCGTCAGCCGGAAAAAAGGGCCGCCAGGCTGAATAGTCAGACAAATGCCCACATTTAAGGAGACTTCGACAGCTCTTCGATCAAAAGACGTAAACGTGGGTCCGGCTGAATGCTCAATATTTATCGAGGTATTGATTAATTACTGACGGTGATCAAAAAATTAGAGCTCTAAACTCTGAACGAACACATTTGAAGAGTAACGTAGTAGAACTGACGAGCTTTGAATGCATCCATCTTTGAAGAGGTGAGGCTTCGACATACAAGAGGGCATCCCCTCTCGAAGAACACAACTGACCGTTCTTAAGAGGTCTAATTAAGCAAGACCTAGATCGAGTGGAGTGTAATGATGAGCCAGCCAATCGAGATTCGCAATATTGCAAAAAAGCACAGCCACGGGAAACACTTGCTACTCTTTCCCTCGCGCAAGACACATATTCAAATAATCTGCCACAGTATTCTCGAGGCAGACTACTGTGTGCATTTAGAATATGACCCAGTGGTGGTTCACTATCGCAGTCAACCCATTGAGTTAAGCCTCGAGTTCAATGGTCGCGAACGTAAATATTGTCCTGACTTTCGAATTGACACCGCAGATCATTACTATTACACCGAAGTCAAACCAAATTTTGAGGAGCTATCGCCCAGAGTTTTGGCCACATTGCGAAGCGCACATACAATGCTAAGTGAACAAGGAAGTTACCTGAAATTCGCAGATATCAAAAGTATTCGACCATCCGAACAACTCAGAAATTTAAAATTTCTCTACTTCCACTCCTTCAATGTGGGATCTGACGAGTTTGGCGCCTGCTCGCGATTGATATCAACATTGTACTTTCCGATTTCTTTGCGCCAACTCCTTAAGCATCCTACTGAAATTCGTGAGCGCGCTATATATCGGGCTTTATTCGAACAGCTTTTGACCTTCGACATGTGCCAGCGACTTACCTTAGACACACTTCTATTTGGAGGTCGTTATGAACATTAGCGACCCAAAAATCGGCGCTCAATACAAACTTGATGGGCAGATTTATGAAGTCATTAGTATCAACGAGAACATTATTGCGATGTGCTCACTAGTGCATAAATATCGTCGTTTTATAGAACGAAATGACTTTGCCAGCATGGAGAACAAGGGAGGTTTACTTCTACACCAGAGAGCAGCCATTGATATAAGCCCCAAAACGCGTTTAATCTCAATGCCAGAAGAAAAAAAACATGAAATCAAGCTACGCTTGATGTATGTCAAAGCCTGCCTTAGCGAATTAGGAGGTCGTTTACCCCGCGGAGCGGCAATGAAGATGATCCAGCGAATCGCAGAAAAAGCTGGTGATCCGCATCCGCCGGGTGTCTCGACTGTTTGGCGATGGAAAAAAAGATACATACTCGGCAATCAAAATGAACTTTCGCTAGCAAGGGCAATGGTAAAAGCTCGCCGTAAGCGACTACCAAAATCTACGGAAGAGTTGATAAAACACTATATAGAAACAGTTTATTTGCTTCCTGAACGCCCCACTTTGACACATGCCTACAAGTTACTTAAAGGTCAAAGCTTGGAGGAAAACAGAGAGCGAATAAGCTACGGTGCTCCAATATTAAACCCTCCATCCTACGCTACATTTAGGCGTCGCGTAATGGCGATGGATCGCTACTACGTAACCGAAAAACGTGAGGGAACCAAAGTGGCTAAACGTCTGAACAAAGCGAGCGGAGCCATGTTTGTAGATGACGATCCATACTCGTGCACAATATTTGACTCCCATGATATGAACGTCATTGTCAAAGACATGCAGACGGGGGCAACCGGAAGGGCATTGCTGTCTGCACATATTGTCCCTGCGACGCGTGAAAATTCCGGCTGGGATATATCGCTAGGCCCACCGAGCGCAGAGAAGATGATGCGAGCCACTATTGAAGCAATACAAAAAAATGGAAAAATGGCATGTATCATAGCCGACCACGGCTTAGAAATTCTCAACACCTGGGCCGTTACTGCATTTGAAACTTTAGGGATCGATCCTGACTACGTACCAGTCGGAACTCCTGATGCGAAGGCAATAATCGAACGCTTTTTTGGAACGGTCAGTACGGGTTTTTGCAATAACCTCCCAGGAACCACTAAGGAATCACCAAAAGCACGAGGTGATTACGATTCACACGCGCGAGCAATTTTAACACTCGATCAACTACGCACCGCATATGCCAGCTGGTTGAATGTTTACCATAACACGTGGCACGACTCACTCTATACCAGCCCCTCAGAAAAAAAAAAACAATTATGCCAAACAGCCCCTCCTGCTGAGCGCTATACGAAGGAAGAGCTTACGACGCTGTGTGTAAGTCGTTGGGAATTGCGGCTAAGCGGGGGGCGAGTCACATGTGAGCACTTGACTTGGTATGGTGATGGATTACCCGAAGTAAGGCAAAGACTGAAAAAAAACCAAAAAGCAAATGTTTACTTCAATCCCTGTGATCTCGGAAGGGTATGGGTCGCCCATCCGGAAACACCAGAAGATTGGCGTCCTGCAATAGCACTTCGACCAGAATACCAAAATGGACTTACCCTGAGTGATCACAGGCTAGTTGTTCAATACTTGTTAGCTCAGAAAAAAAAATTCAACGCCGACGATGCAACTGTGGCGTTATATAATCTCAATGAATACATCACAGAATGCAGAAAAAACAATGCAAAAACAATCAAAGCGTTAAAAACCAGCCCTTTAATGGCAGGCAATATTAACAATAACAGCCCTATCACATCGGAAGCTTTTATCGAAAAGGAAACAATAACAGACAAAGTTGATTTTAGCGTTGTTTTTACCAGAGGAGAAATCGAAGATGACTCCGGATCAAAAAGACAAAATTAGAAGGCTGGCTACACTCACAATTCTGCACCCTGGATACTCCAGGGCCCTCGACACGATACATCGCGCCATTGAATCAAGCGATTTAGTCGGAAATAACAGCGGAGCAATTTTGCTTGGTGATTCAGGTACCGGGAAGAGTCGTATCTGCTCTCAACTAATATCCGAATACCCGCCTGCCAGATTCATGAGAACAAATGAAAATGAACAACTTATTATGCCAGTGGCGTATTGCAGAGTACCTAATGATGCAACAGTGAAATCGCTAATGACGAGAATGCTAAGGGAGTTCAACGCGTATAGGCCCTGGCAAAGCCAAGAGGCATTGGAGTCATGCCTCATTAGTAATTTGAAGAAGTGCCAGACTCAATTGGTTATATTGGATGAGTGGCCGCACCTTTACCGAACAGAGACAGTGAAAGCCATCAAGCTTGCCGCCGATTTTGCCAAGGTTCTGAGTGATTTATTTCACCATTCCATCCTGCTAGTTGGTGAATCGCGCATAGAAGGAACCCTCGATATACATAGTGCTTTAGCGGATCGCTTTCCTTACCGTGCTTATCTACATCCATTTTACTTAGAAACTCAAGAAGATTGGAGCATTTTCTCAAGAATTCTAAAAGCTTATGCAAATTTCTTTACATTAGAGATGGGTTTTTCTGTAGTACCACCTATAACGGACGAGAAAATGATTCTTGCATTCTATGTGGCGTCGGGCGGCAATTTCCGAGGCATTTTTAGCATTATAAAAGAGGCTCTATTAAATGCTTTGCGACGTGACGATCAAAATTTTTTGACGGAAGATCTAATCATTGGTTTGCAACAGATAAAAGTTACCGCACGCCTTACAAAAAAGAATTCATTTGAAATGTCAACCAGCGAGCTTAAAAAAGTGATCGCGGAAAACTCAAAAAAGAGTAATTTTAGATGACATCACTGACTTTCTACCCCTATCCAAGATCTCAAGAAAGTGCTTTATCGCTAATTTTTCGTTGTGCCATTGGCAATGGTATATCAACAGCGCACTTGGTAAGGGATGCTTATCAAAAATACCGTCGTCCCAAAATGATTAACGCGCTGTGGGAGCGTCAACCAATTTGCAACCTTCTAACAAGTCATCAGGGATTTTCAAAAGTTGAAATAGCTGCAATACGAGAGCGCTTTTATACAACTTTACGGCACAGTGGAATTTTGCACGTCAAAATTGACGGCCTTTCATTCCCCTCAATTCTATTGAGACCAGATCTTGCGTTATGCCCGTCTTGCGCGCAAGACGGGCACCTACATTGCTCGCACCTATTCACCTTTTGTGAAATTTGTCCGATACATGGAGAGCGATTCATTGACCACTGTCCAAAATGTGACAAAAAACTAGATTGGTTGACCCTGAATAATTTTATCTGTCCATGTGGCTTCAATCTTCGCCAAACACCTAAAACACTACTCAATACCTTTACAGGTAAAATAATAAGCAAAGCATTCGAAGAAAAAAATCAGGATTTCTTCGATCTTTTGGTCGCTGCGATCTGTGCCACACGTTTTGCTCACAATATTATTGAACGCGCAAAAATAATAGAAACTTGCACGCGCATTGCATCCAATAATAAGTCATTTTTTTTTAGAGAAATAGAAAAAATCCAAGATCAGTTTCCCAGCTTACATAGGAGGGCAATACTCGCCCCTTTTTTACTAAGCCCAAATCCTACACTTAGTGAATATGCTCTCGAATATTTATTTAGCGCATCTCAATCACACCCCCGAAGTCATTCTTTGGAATGTCGCTGCGGCGATTTCCAATTCAACAACGAGGAGCTAAGGCTAATATTTTGCTGTCGAGATTATGACTTTGTCTCGATGAAGCAAGCCCCACGTCCATCGTTAACACCACCTGGACAGAAAAAAGGAAAAACAAGATATCAATGCTCCGAATTATGCAAAGCACTTTACAACAGCAGAAAACTGCTATGGGAAAAACAAGACGAGCCTGCCCAACCAATTATAAATTTTAAACACGTGAGATTACAGATGGCGGCCGAACTCCTTCAAACCAATTCACTTACAGTACGAAGGCTAATTAATTCGGGACTATTAAAGGGCTTCCAAACATATTGGTCGCTGGGTCTAGTTACAGCTATACACCTAATAAAGGATTTCAACGACAAATATGTTCTCCGATCAGAGCTAGTTCGTAGAAGCGGGCTCGATGGTCGCCCTTTGAAAAAAATGCTCGCGGATCTCACACCGATAGCAGTTCACACTACTCGCTATGCGAGCAGTCTTTTGGTGTATCAGCGCAAACACCTGTCAGAAGAGCTTAGAATTCGCTTGGAGAAAAACGATTTGAGTATGACTTACTCCCCTTCTTCCAAAGAAGAATTTCTAACGTTTCAGACTGCTGCGCTGCGTCTTAAAATGACAACAAAAGATATAATTGGACTCCGCAACCTAGGCATTTTGCTTACATCTCCCTATCGAACTAAATTGGGGAAAGAAGGCCAACTGCGCTGCACTTTCGAGGGCATGAAACGAGCTCTTTCGTGGAGAAATTCTCATATTTCTATTTCGGAAATTGATGCTGCAAGCGGTCACTCCGCGCGCCTTATCCATGCTCGTTTTATTGAAACCGGTGCAGTAAACTCTATCCATTTGCACAGGACTTACGTAACTATCTATGACGCTAAAAAAATCATTAACCACTTACAAACTTATATTACCGCAACCAATATTCAATCCCAAACCAACTTATCACCAGCCTTAATTTCCAGACTGATTGAAAACAAAAAACTCAATCCGCTTCCACCGAATCACCCCGGGGCAATCGATGGCTTAGTAGTTTTCAAAATCGAAGAAGCCAAGCAGGTGATAATTGAACATAAAAATAACACGTGCACACGCATCAACATAGTACGAACTCATCGTCCGCCTCCACGGCGCTTACACGATCACTATCTTACAAGCATTGACACGATAAATAATATTGCAAAATCAATCGGAGCCATACCCATTCAAAAGCCCTTTAATATAGATAACGACTAATATAGTTTAATCATATCGACAAACTTCTATCCCACCACATCCAAAACCCTCCAATATCAGACTCAGCATTTCGGTGAAAACGCTTAGCCGTTCGCCATTCAGCCGAATTTGGACAAACTTGACTTGCTTAGCAGGCCGACGCAGGATTGATGCGTAATCAGCATACGAACTACGCGATCCAATTCGTACCTTTCTAGCCCGTCAGCATAGCCGGTCTTCCGACCTGCAACTCCACACATAATTCGTCCCATCTCCCCCTTCAATTATCGCCTCCCAAATCCCAATTCCAGTGCTTATGAAGCGGCGTAGAACCATTCAATGTGAAAAAAAAATCCTATCCCTAAGAAAAAAATGCGTGCAAATGGTTGATTTAGTGTACTTACGATCTCAATCTCGGTGAAAATTCATGCCTGTACCCGGCTGTTGTTGGATTTCATGCGCAAACTTCTGTACCTGACTTTTTCCATGGCGCTCATCGCCGCGCTCACCTTCTACGCCATGTGGG
>Ga0213825_1001150_pt1 | contig 18565 bp, 11 predicted proteins | sample MC6MC0900MG_FD_179896 | JGI IMG/M metagenome (GOLD analysis project Ga0213825, IMG submission 179896) | Enriched soil aggregate microbial communities from Iowa State University, Ames, United States - MC6-MC0900-MG | ecosystem: Environmental > Terrestrial > Soil > Unclassified | place: USA: Iowa... | reverse complement strand
CAAGATTATTGGCTCAGCAGAAGCTTTGAAAGTAAAAATTGGACTGCTTAAGGAACAGCAAGCTATAGAAGCAGAAATTGCTAATCAGGCAATCCAAGATAAGCGAAATGATGATATTGATACTCGGAAGAGGTCAATCTCTGACCTAGAGGACTCACTCAATTCAAACATAGATTCAGCAGCTAGAGTTCTTAGCACTCATGCTAATAGTTCCTCCATTGTAGGTGATGTTAAATTTTATGATAATAATTTTAAGCCTCTTCTTAAATCTGCTGAGGATTTTGAAAAAAAATTAAAAGAATTAGGTAATCTGCAATCAAAAGCAGAAAAAAGTGGTGATACAGTTCTTGCTAATTATTATAAGGAATTAAGTACTATCGCAAAAAGCCAAAAAGATATTATTGTTCAATCTGATAACGAACTAAAACAAGAAATACTATCGCAAAAAAATGATTATATAGCTAATATTGCAGATGTTATCAATGAAAATAATAAATTGACCGATAGTGTTAAAAACAATTCTGAAGCCTTTGCAGCTCAACTAATTGCTTCTGCTAATATGGATGACCTAGATACTTTACAAAATTCTTTAACCTCACTATTTTCAAACGAAAACGCCAGTTCGATTATAAATGAAATAGTAGGTTCATTCCAAAATATGGAGAATGCTACTTCTGAAACTTTTGAATCCATGGCAAATAAAACTAAAGAAAATATGGAGAGTATTTCTACCGATTTATCCAAGCTTGGTTTAAGTAAAAAAGAAGTAAGTAGCATTATGGGATCTTTAAATCAACATTTCGAGGATACTACTCAAAAACAAAAAGAATTATCTGTTGAAATGAAGGTTAACAATTTAACATTTGCTGAAGCAAAAGCAAAAGTTGAAGGCTATAAAGCTGAAGTTGAGAATCTTACGACTACTCACGAAAAGCTAGCAGGAGTCTCACAAAAAAGAGTAAATGATACCTCTGACCTATTATTGGAATATCAGTTGTTAACTAACCAATTAAAAGATCATACCGAAGAAGAGATTCGTAATCTTAGTCAAAAAAGTAGTTTAACTGCCGAGGAACAACGGCTTGTTGATGTATTGAATTCTCGTGATCAAGTGATGAATAATTTAAACACCCTTTACCCTTCTCTTATTGATCAAGATGGTAAAGCAATATCATTAAGTGCAGAAAAAATTAAAGCGATTCAAGCAGAAAATCATGCAAATGAAACATTATTAAAAGCTTATCAACTTGCAAGACAAGGAAAATTAAGCATTCAACAACAGAATGTTGTCGATGAGGCAAGTTTCACAAAAGCCACTATTGAAAATATAAAGAAAAATATTCAAGCTTTAAATATACTTCAAGCAAAATTACAAGAAGTTTATAATGAGCAAGTTAATACTATGAAGAACGAAGATCCTAATAGTTATACTTACGGTTACGGTGCCTATCGTTCCGGTACATTATTAGGTCAAACTCAAACTCAAATTAATGATTACACCTCTGAATTAAATGAATTACAGAAATCATTAGACACCAATATTAGTACTATTGATAGCTTTGACACTTCTTTAGGTAAGACCACAAAAACTACTAATCAAAATATATCAGCAACAAAAAATACAGTATACATAACCGATAAATACAAACAAAAACTAGAAGAGTTAAATCTCGGAATTGAAAAGCAACAAAGATTGCTGTCTAAACTACCAGAACATTCTAGTGAGTATCGAAGAGCATTAGAAACTCAAATTCAGTTTGAAAAACAAAAACTTAGTGTGATGCAGCAGCAAGAGGCTTCTTTAAAAAATCAGATTGCCTCAGGGAAAATTCAGCAAACAGGTAATATAACAAGCAAGTCCCCCACTTCTTCTACAACTACTAATCTACACGGTTGGTCTGGCAAAATCACTAGTGCATATGGAGGCCGTAATGACCCGATTTCAGGAAAATCTGATTTTCATCTTGGCATGGATATTTCAGGTTCTAAAGGAACTCGCTTAGATGCGAATGTTGCAGGCAAAATAATAGCAAGTGGTGATGCTGTTAAAAATGGCGAAGATGGTTCATACGGAAATATTGTTATCGTGCAAGATGCAAACAATTTCAAACATCTTTATGCCCATCTAGATAAAGCTGTCGCTAAAATTGGTGATTATGTTGAGATAGGAACACAAATAGGTAATATTGGTGCTTCTGGTAGAGTGACTGGTCCACATTTACATTACGAAGTCAAAAATGCTAACGGACAACGCTTAGATCCAGCAAGTTACTATACTGCTGCCAAAAATGGAGCCACATCTTCTACATCCTTTGCAGTTGACACGACACAACAAGCTATTGATCAAACCAAATCTGAATTAGTGAGTTTACAGCAACAAATTTTAAACCAAAAGGATTTAGTAGAAGATCTTGAGCGTGGCATTATAGATAGCTACCTTTCCTCTTTTGAAAACAAAAAGACAACGATTGATAACTTATTAGAAACTAGTGAGAACAGATTAAGGAAACTCGCTGTCACATCAGAATCCTATCGTAAAGAATTAGACAGACAAACAGCTGCTTTAAATGATAAAAAGAAAATTAACCAAAATGAAATTGCTTATCTGGAAGGCGTTATTAAGAGTGGTACTGCTTCAAAAAAGGTCATTGATGAGTATACGCAACGTCTTCATGAACTGAACAATGTCAATAGTGAGATAGATTTTGCCATTTGGGATGTAGGCTCAAAAAAAGTTGAATCCTACATGTCAAAGTATGAAGAACAACGTCAAATTCAGGATAATGTTATCGCCTATGAAAAAGCAAAACTTGGAGAATTAGATTCTTCCTCTGCTAGGTATGTAAAATCACTTGTAAATATTAATAATGCGATGAAGGAAAAGCAGAATGCCAATCTTTATGAACTAACTCAATTAAAAAGCCTAGTAAATGGAAATAAAGCGTATGGCGATGGTTTACAATCTGCGAAAAAACGCATTGAAGAGTTAACGATCGGTATGAAAGAGTTACAGGTTGATATTCAAGATAGTGACTATGATATTTTAATCAATATCAAAACCCAATCGGATGAGAAAATAAATAATATAGAATCCGAAATAAATCGAGCTGAATTGATTCGTAAAATGTTTGATGAAGGTTCTGCAGATTATGAGAAATATACAAACATCATCATTAATGCCCAGGAAAGAATTGCGCAACAGCATTTAGAAACTAGAGATAATTTGCTAGAAGAATTAAAACAGCGTGATATCACTGCTGAACGTATTAAAGAAATCACAAAATTAATAAATGAAGAGTATAATGGCTATTTAAATGCCACGCTAGCTATTAAAGACTATACAAAGCAAAAGGACGATGCAAAAAAAGCACAACTAGAAAAAATTGCAGATAAAGCTATTAGTGCATATAAAGATTATCATCAAGAACTTCGAGATGAACAAATCAAGCAACTTGATGAAGAGATTGAGCGCGAAAATAAAAAACATGAAACAATCATGAAAAATCTGCAAGAAGAAATGGACTTATTTAGAAAAAGTGTTGAAGATAAGCTAAGGCTCATTGACCGAGAAGAAGCTCAAAGAAGCTATGATATGGAGATTTCCGATTTAGAAAGTGAACGGAATGATGTACAGAGTAAGCTAAATATTTTAGCTTTAGATAATTCTTATGAAGCGAAGGCAAAGAGGAAAAGTCTACAAGAACAGTTAGATGAAATTGATAAAACAATTGCGGAAAAGCGCCATAACCGAGAAATTGATTTACGTAAAGAATCGTTAAATGATGCTTTAGAATCAAAAGAAGAAGAAATAAATGAAAAGATAGAGCTACAAGAGTCAGAGCATGAAAATTTAGTCAATAAAATTAATCTTGAAAAAGAATATTGGGAGTCATATTATAACAATTTACTAAATAATGAACGCGAATTCGCTAAAATGAGAGAAGATATTATCGCTGGTCATTTAAATAATGTAGAAGCAGACTTCAATCAGTATCGAGATAAATTAAAAGCCTCACTACCAGAAATTAGCGGTGCATTAGACGATACTATGAAAGCTGTAGGTTTTTCTATCCGAGACAATGTTATTTTCGAACTAGAAGAGGCTCTAGATTTAATAAACAAATTTAATAACAGTCAAAAATCAAAAGATAATGGTTCATTTGAATCGAATTTATCCAATCCTCAAACATCTAAAGGTAATTTATCTAATGCGGACTTACAAGTTCTATTAGGTAAGTTCTTATATGACCGAGTTTTGCCAAACGTTTCAGGACAGGATCAGAGTGCCGTTAGTGAAATAGCAAAAAAATTTGCAGCAAAGGGTCGCGATAAGGCTGATTCCCGATTTACTGAAAATGGTGCTAATTTTAATGAGTCAACAAAGGTTCTTACACCTGCAGAAATGAACTCATTATATGAGTATTTTAATAGTAATAAAAATTTGCTTGGCGGGAAATATAACAGCTTTTTTGAGCAGTTTTTCAATGAGAATTCAGGAAATACACAAGAAAACGGAAGTAAACTATCTGATGCGGATATGAAAGTTATGTTAGGCAAATTTATTTACGAGAAACTTGTACCTGAACCATCTTTAAATGCAAATACTAAAATTGCGCTAAAAAACAAAGCTGATAATCTTGCTTTAGAAGGCAGAAATAGTGATTCCAAAATATCCGAAAACGTAACATTTGATTCTATAAAAAATAAGTACTCTTCTGAACAAATACAACAGTTAAAAACATTCTTTAATTCCAGATTAGATATGATTGATAATCTTACAACTCGTGAATTAATGAAGAAAAAAATTGCCTCACTTGACTCTGGGGGTTTCATGAATTGGACGGGAATTGGAATAGACGGTAAAGGAGGAAAGGCTATTATTGCTCATCCTCAAGAAATTATGTTGAATAAAGCTGATACACGAAGTTTGTTTAATTCAATCAATATAATGGATAGTATCATGAATAACCTATCCCCTCTCCTATTGAAATCTGCACCATTTAACAAAAAATCTCCTCTTAGTAATGGAGATTCTTATGGTGACATCAAGATAAACTTCCACATCGATAAAATGAACGGTGACAAAAACGACTTAAATCGATTTAGTAAAATGATTGATGATGATTTATTGCGTAGGAAAGGAATGAGAAAGTAATGTTGGAATCTATTCATTTTATGTATGACAACATTTCATCCAAAGATATGGGAATTCAAATTGCTTCGTCAAGAGGAGGTTTATTTGAAGAGAACTTTCTCCCTAGAAGGAGAATTATTGAGAAAAAAATTGCTAATAATGAAAAACCATATTTTCAAAGAGTTGAACATGAACCACTCTCCTTTAACTTATCCTTTTATCTCGAAGATTGGCTCGATGACCACGATATAAGAAAAATTGCTCGCTGGTTATTCCAGCCATATTATAAACCTTTAATTTTTGACAATAATCCAAATAGAGTTTTATACGCCCTTGTAGAAGGCAATTCTGCCTTATTACATAATGGTTTAAAGCAAGGTTATGTTGAATTAAGTATTAGATGTAATTCTCCCTACACCTATTCTCATGAATTTATATTTAACAATATGGAATTTAGAGATTCTAATATGGGCTATCAAATTATCGATGACATAAATAGCTTTCAACAAGGAAGTTTTTTGAATACGAAGGTTACTTCTAATGGTTTGACGATTGATAAAATTGATAATTCTTGGGGAGCGCTATATGCGAACATTAAAAAATGGAGTGAATTTTAAACATGGAAACAACAAATGGGCTTAAATTAAATATTACCACTGAATCCTCTTTTGAAGATGATGATATAAAAGATACCATTGTTGAATATGGCAAAAATTTCAGCAAATTAGAAAAATACTTAAAAGATTCTGCTCTATCTATTGAAGATCTAAGTGATAATAAATACTATCCAATTGGTCATATTTTGTGGAATAAGGAACCTGCTTCTGGTTCATTTATCGGATGGGTTGTCACGAGAGAAGGTATACAAGCTAAGAAATGGATACCTAACAAAAGTTACAGTATAGGCAATTTAATAAAGCCTCCTGTAGATAATGGTGGCCTTTATGAATGTGTGGTCGATGGTAAAAGTTCAACCACCCCTCCTACTTTCATCACTTCCATTAATCAAGAATTCCCAGAAGTAACAGGAAAAAGCTGGCGTAACGAGTTCAATTATGAGGTAGGCGATTTAGTATTCCCTACTAACGGAAGCAAGTTATATTATTATATTTGTGAGACAGCAGGCTACTCCTCCCCTACTGAACCTGAGTGGTCCTCAGTTCAAAACGATACGACATTTATTGATAATTCTGTCGTATGGAGGAAGGCAAAAAATATCATTTGGAAAAAGGTCGGCACAAATTGTGAGTTTAGACCATTTGGAAAAATAGAATAGGAGTTTTTAGAATGAAATGGGGTTCTTTAATTAATTCAACAGGCTCTTATATATCTAAGTATTATGAAATTACAAACGTTTCTTCGAAATATTTAACAACCATTCTTGCTAATATCATAAACATACACCATCAACAAGTAGAGTTTTTTTATTCCCTCTCTTACGACTACATGAATTGGACCAAGTGGAAAACAATAAATTTCAGTGATATCAATTTGTTAGATGGATATGATTTAGATGGTTTAATTTTTAGATATAAGATTGTTCTAAATGCTCCAAAAGATAATGAAAAGCCATATGTACAATCTTTCTCTATCACATTAGACCCTTGTGAATCCTTAGAAAACTTAGGCGATTTCACTATTAAACCTAAACTTTGGATTAAGAAAAAGAATGGAAAAGGTACTATAGAAATCACCAACATTATGACCGATCAAAAATTAGTTGTAGAGAACCTTATAGATAATGAAGAAGTGTTTATTGATTGTGATAAAGAAGATATTGTTTCTGACAGGCAGCATCTAGGTGTTTATCGATACGATGATCATAATGATGAGTACCTAGAGTTAGTGGTTGGCCAGAATCTCCTAAAAGGAAAAGGAGATTTCGATATGGATGTTAGACATCAATATGTTTTTTTACAGGAGTGAGGTGAATATTATTGAAATTAGGTGAAATAGATTACAATTTAAAACCATTTGATGCAAGAATATTTTTATGTAGTCCTGATAAGAAAACTATTGCCAGAATGAGTGAGGCATATGATATCAATTACAGTACCAAAATTTCAGTACTAAATGAACTTTCATTTAAGATACCCACTGTCCTAGTAGAAGATGGTGTTCCTGTAGATAATACAAATATTAGTAAAATAAAGAATAGATACCTTTTCAAATTGAAATATGGGAAGATCACTGAGTACTTTTTAATGAATGAATCAAGTAAGTCATATAGCGATGATGAATATATAAGTTATACTGCATTATCTCTAGGTGTTCAATTAAGTGATAAAAACATAAGACAATTTGAAGCCGTCAGTAAAACTTTGTCCCAAATTACTACTGAAATTTTATCTTCTGTAAATACCAAATGGAAAATAGGTTATGTTGACAGCTATTTCGAGGAAATTTATCGAAGTTATGAGGTAGCTTCAAATAATATATTAGAAATAATTTATGACCTAGCAAAACTTTGGAATGCTTTAATTGTATGGGATTCGATAAAATACGAAATCAATTTCTATAAACCCGAAAATATTGGTAAGGATAAAGGATTCTACATACGAGATGGTAAGTATTTAGAATCCTTTAATTTAGCGACCAACACAATGGATACAATCACACGTTTAAAAGTGTATGGTCAAGATGGTTTATCAATACATAGATTAAATCCTACAGGTCAATCATATCTAGAGGATTATAGGTACTACCTCTACCCTTTCAAACGTGAAAATGGACTTGTTGTTAGTCATTCAAAATATTTAACGGATAGTTTGTGTGTGGCGTTAGAAGACTATCAAGCACTAGTTGAGACCCTATCGGATAAATTTACCAATTTAACTACTATGGTCACTACACAAAATTCAATTATCCAAACCGAGGAACAGAAACTAAATACCTTGAACACACAAAAAGTCATTATTGAAGATGAACTAGATTTATCAAATGCTAACTTTCAATCCGCAACCCCTAAACACCAAGATATTATCCAAAGATTAGAAGCTAAAAGGCTAGAGATATCGAATCAAGAAGCTGTTATTAGAGATTTAAATTATCAACTTTCTGAATATGAAAATGATTTACATGATTTACAAGGAAAATTAGCAAGAGAAAAAAACTTTACTGTTGAACAATTAGCGGAGTTATCAGATTTTGAAATAGAAAAAGAATATACTAATGATTCAATTGTTGAAGATGAAGACTTAATTGAAGACGGTAAAGAAGTATTCAGACAATACTTAGAACCTAAAATTAGATTAGATATGAATTTAATTGATTTTCAATCCATCGTTGAGTGTCAAAATGATTGGGATAAGTTAGGTTTAGGCGATATTATAAGAGTTCGATATGATAGATTACAAGTAAATATAAAAGCCAAAATTACTGAAATTACACATGACTTTGAAAATGAAAGTATTTCTATTGTTATCGAAAATGAGTTTAATGAAGACAATAATTGGTTAGAACAGCTTAATAAAGCCGGTAATACTTCTACTATTGTTCAAATGGATAAGTGGAAATGGAATTTGGCTGAAAAAAACAACGGTGCTATTAACGATATTATCAACAATAAATGGGATGCATTAAAAAACGCGGTCATGGCTGGCTTCAACCAGAAAATAGAGATAAGCGAACGTGGGATTATTGTGAAAGATTTAGAAGATCCATTAAGTTGGCTTGTTATACAAAATGGATTCTTGGCTATTACTAATGATAATGGCGAGTCTTGGAAACATGCTATATCTAAGGATGGAATTTTTGGCGAGCGTATTTTTGGGAAGATCATTTCTGGTGTTAATTTAGTAATTGAAGATGAATCAGGCATATGGGTAACACAAGGCTCCAGAACAACCATTTATAATCGATATGGCGAAGAAGCAATGTATTTAGGCTTAGTTTCTGATAATAGAAAAGATGAAAACGGAAATCTCATTCCACAGGACAATGAATGCTACGGACTTGTATCTTGGAATCATGTAACAAGGGTTGCATTAACAACTTGTGAAGGATTTTCTGTTAGCAAAAAAGATAATGCCGATTGGAAAAAAGTGTTATGGGCTAATACTGATGGTACTCTCTATTCTAGAAAAATGGTAGCTGAGAATATTAAAATTGTAAATAATCTAGACGAAGTCATAATGGATGCGGAAAATAACTATTTCAATTTTGGTTTATTAGACAAGATTGTAGTTGATGGCAAATTAACGACGATTGAAAAATTAGAGCTTATTAAAGAATTATATAACATTCACTCAGACTACAAATTGCTTCTTCAACAGGCACAAAAATACATACGAAGTGAAAGAGATAACACTACAGATATTGATGGTGCTTTTAATACTGCAACTCAATCCTTCCCTACCGTTTACTCTACCACTGACAGGTATTCCACAAGTGCACTTAAAAATGCTTATTTAGAGTTAATGAACTACATGTCCAGCTTTATCAAAATCATTAATAATGGTTACCCTGAAACCTCTTACTTAAATATTGATATGACAGACCCCCTTACAGAATCCACGAGTCAAATTGAGAATCGTGGTATTTTTGTGCAAAAATTTAAGAACTACTATGATGAAGCAACTAGACTACGACAAGAAATTGAGGATTCCTTATTCTATTCAGGTCTCACAATGGGAAGATATCACAACAATCTCATTATGAATGATTTTGGCTTTATTGCCGTTCGTAGTGATGGGAAGTATAGAGCTTATTTAAATGCTACCAACGGACTTGCGTTACAGAAATGGGAAAATGGAAAATGGGCCAATAAATTATTTGCCACTTTAGGTGATGCTACATGGGAAGATGGTACACTTTATGCCGAAGGATTGGTAACGAAAAATCTACGAATAGTTGATGGTGACTTAGGTGATGCAATTACTTTCCATTGGTTGGACGGTATCACTATCTTTGGTAGAAATGGAGAGGAAATAAGATTAAATGCTAATGAAGCTATCTCCATTTATGTCAATGGTGAAAAGAAATTTCATGTAGGTACAGATGGAAGACTTTATGCAAAAGACATGACTACGCACAATCTTAAAATCGTAGATGGCTTCTTAGGGGAAAAAATCATCTTTGACCAAGATGAAGGAATCACTATTAACGGGAATAACCGTGAGCAAATTCGCTTAAATGCTAATGAAGGTATCGCGATTGATGTCAATTCAGAGCCAAGATTTTGGATTAGTAAGGATGGATACTTATACGCGCGAAAACTGTTCATAATGAATGGTAAATTAGATGAGTCTATTCTTGAAGGATTAGATGAAGATGATAGTTTTATCTCCGATTTAACGGTTACTAGATTAAGGACATACGATCCTAATGACTCCGATAATTACGTTCATATTAAACAAAAATTCTTGAAATTCATCACAAAAAATGGCTCTTCAGAAAATGTTAAATATGAAATGTATTTTGAGGGTTCAGGTGCCCAAGCCTATCCAATCGCTATTTGGGGTAGTGGTTCAGGAAATAATACAAATAATAATAAGGCAAAACAATATAAAACACCCCAAGGTTTCTTTACAGAATATACAGATGAAACTGGTGAAAAACACTCAATTAATTTAAACACGGAGAGCACAAAATCAATAGAAATTATCTCCCCTAGAACGGTATCTATTAAGGGTGGTAGTGGCAGTATTACAATGAATAACACACAATTAGAAATAAAATTCGGAAATAATACATTTACAATGTCTGCAACAGGCATTAAATTAAACGGTTCTCGTATTGATCTTAACTAAGGAGAGTTAATATGCCTGAAGTATCAGTAAAAAGTAATAAGATAAGTAGCTCTATTGCTAGTAACCACGTTAAAGTTAGTAAACCTAATGAGCCTCAATGTGTTGCAGGATATAAAGATGGCCAGTATTACTCAGGATTTTGGTCAGGTGGTGTTTGCTATGGCTTAGAGATACCGCCTAGTTCACCTTATGACTATCAAAATATTGATGCAACAATTGAAGGAACAATTAGCGAAGGAGCCTCAAATGTTTTTGTAAACGGTAAGGAAGTTGCATTTGCAGGGGCCAAAACACAAGAAAAAGATTCATACAATGTTCCAAGTGGATGGACTTATGTCAGTGGCGCACACTCTAGTACAAATGGATCTATAGGCACAGGAAGTGTCGGAGTATTTGTGAACGGTAAACAACTTGCTAGAAAAGGTGATCCTGTTAGGACACATGCAAACTCAACAGCTTCTATACAAGAAGGATCTACTAATGTGTTTGCCAATTAATTTCCCTTAGAAAGGAGGTGAGAAAATTGTCGCTACCTATCAATTATTTAGAATTTAATAATCCCATTCATATCGTTTGGCGGAAAGGAACACCAAACGACCCATACATCGATCGGCTTGATATCGCACGTGTTGTCAATCAACGTGTTTTTTTATTAGAAATTCCCGATGAGATGTTTAAGGTTAGAATTTCAGGTATGTTTGAAATTAATTATGAAAAGTTCAAGAAGCACAACTTAGCAAAAAATGAATTTTACGTAGACTATACCAATGGTTTTGTTTATTTTCATACGATTAAAGAAGCAGAAACAATATCGATCGTTTATAAAGGAAGAGGGGTAATCCTCTACCCTTCTACTCGAATTGTACACTATGATGGCACCGAATCTACCGAGACACTTCATGAGATTATTGAAAAAAGCAAAGCTCAGGTTCAAGAGTTAATAGATAGAACAGATCACTATGAAGAATATTTAAAAAAGCTTGTAATAGCTATTAATGAATCTAACCATGCTACAGACCAAACTTTAATTGCCACTCAAAATGCCAGTGAAGCAACAGAGTTAGTAAAAGATGCTTACGAAACAACCGTCTTAATTTATCAGCCCTTCGTTAATACATATAATGAAATTGCTAAAAAATTCCCCTATCCTGAAGTTGGATGGACCACACAGGCTTATGATACAGGTATACGTTATAGATGGAATGGAAAGGCATGGATCCCTATTGATGCCTTGGGTGGGAATGTTCCATTGGCCAATGAAGTAATAAATGGATTAATGAGTAAAGAACACTTCGTAAAGCTTCAAAATATAACTGAATTTGTAAATGAGAAAACAATCGTTTTCATTATTCCGAAAGATATTTTACAAGGAATTCAAGACCCACATGTAGTATTTGACTGGGACGGAGAAATTATTGATGTTAGGGCATCCATTTCTATTAAGGGTTTACAGTCCACCCCTATTCAAATACAAAAATCTTCAAACTTCAAAGATTGGCTGGATATTACAGATAGTCCAATAATAATTGATGAAGATAGTTATTTTAATAATCAAGCATATACGTTAATAAACAGTACAGTGAAGAAGGGAGATGTGTTTAGACTATACATCCCTTCTTTTTCTGTTGATGCACAAAATTTATCTGTGAATGTAAAAGTAGTATTAAATGATTTAATAATGTAGAAAATATTTGAAATATTTCATATGAAAGAAGGAATTTATCAATGGCAAACGCTCCTATCGTAAGTTGGTATGAAGGTACTAACGAAAAATCAAAAGAAGTAAAATCTACTGTAAACTTCGGTACAGTTGACGCAGATTCATCTTCTCCTACTAAAGTGTTTTACATTTGGAATAACAGAGCAGGTACAGATGATTGCTCTAAAATGGAAGAAGTAGTATTCACTACTCGTGACAGAAATGGTGGTACAGGTGATACAGTTGGTAATATTGTAGAAGCTGTTCGTGACAATTGGTTCAAAGTCAGAGTTGATTCACTAGGAGAATCTTCTTTCACACCTGTTGGTAAAGGTGGCGTAGGAACAGACAATCCATTAGGAACAAAACCACTTGGTACAAATGGAACAACGACTAACAAGAACGCTTCTACTGCTTCTGTATGGTCTGCTTCTACCCCACTGTCTCTAGGTGTATATGTTCAACCAACAACACCAAACGGTTTCATCTACAAGGTTACAAAAGCAGGTACAACAGATGGAACACAACCTACATGGAATACAGTTGAAGGAAACACTGTAGTAGATGGTACAGCAGAATACATCTCTGTAAAGATTGAAAAAAAACCTGCTACTCAAGAGATTTTAGGTTTGGCAAACATCACTAAAGATGATGGAACAAACGCTAACCTAGCAGGTGGTAACTTTGTTCAAGTTTCAGTGTACGCAGAAGTTCCTATTACAGCTAGCGCAGGGAAAAACCAACTAGTTCAACGTGTTTCTTATCGTTATGTGTAAAAGTAATAAAATGATATTTAAGTAACAGAGTGGTTTTACAGGGTAAGGGGATTTCTCCCCTACCCTATTTTTTATCGCAAATTATAAGCAAAAAGCTTCAATACAATGAAGGAGATTGATAGAAATGATATTCGCAGATTCAAGAAATATACAAGCAATCAGCTTACCTTTTAACTGGAACGCTGACTATGCAGATGGAAAAAACTATGCTGAGTATGACCTTCTCACGCATAAGAAAAATGATTTTTATTTAATACAGAAAAATCAGGTTATTCGTTTTGGTTTGTTTGGTCAAGGAATGAAGTTTTTCTTCGAAATGTCAGATGGTTCTTTCTATTTACATGGTAGAAGAATCGAAATCGAATACATCAATGATGATGGCAAAACTTTCAGTCTAACAACAAACTTCGCAAACAAAGACCTTATCACATATAAAGAAGCCTTTACTGATTACAACAATACTCAAGGTGTACAGAAATCATATTTAAAATCAATTAACTTCGGCTACAAAACAATCTATCAGAAAGATGATGTTCTACTTTTCTTCCAACCAATTGTATCTCTACCTTTTAGTGAAAGTGCTTTTATTGAGGTTAAATTGACTTCTAACAAAGACCTGTATGGTCACTTGGTATTCAAATCTAGAGGTGTTGAAGTAGAACGCTTTTACGCCCCTCTAGAAGCTAACATATCAGGTCAAATGAATTGGACTATCAAACATTAACACAAGAAAGGAAAATGCTTTATGACAACTGTAGGCGGTATTTTAGAGCGCAAAGAGATAGGCTTATCTATTGGTGTCTCAGGTACTCACAACAACACTGAGATTGATTCAGTAACAGGTCACTTACGATTAGCTCAAGTTGATACAGATGGTAGTGGAAATCCTATCTTTGCAGAAGAAGGAACTTGGATTTCAGATGTGATTAACCTTGAAGATAAGTTTGCTGATTTTGAAAAGGTTTTTAGCTCTAGCTTAGATAAAGGCTCTAGTTCAATTGCTATTTTAACAAGAGTTTCTGACAACAACATGGATTGGTCTGATTGGGTTGCTGTTGGCTACGATGGCGCTATTCTATCTGATACTAAGCAATACATTCAAATTAGAATTGATATATTTGCAGGCTTTGTGACTGATTTATTTTTGGTTGCAAATTCAGATTTTGAGAAGAATGAGTTTGTTGAGGAAAAAGAAATGAGAGCAGGAAGTTATATCACTCCTACATTAACTTCTAATACATCTTCTCCATTAGGATTCGCTTTTGCCCTCAAGGAGTCGTATGGAACTCCTTATGGAGCTTGGGTAGCTTTTGACAAAACGAATACAAACTACTATGGTAACAGCTATGCATCTGGTGAGTCAATAACTGGTCATGTGGGATTCTCTTTTGCTCAAAACTCTTATTCTATTTCTAAATATATGGTAAAAAGCCCTCCTGCATCGAATTTAACAGTCTGTCCTAAAGATTGGTTTGTAGAAGGTAGCGATAATACGACCAATGGATCTGATGGAGATTGGAATATTGTTGATTCTCAAATAAATCAATCTTGGACTGCCAACAATCAAGAAAAAATCTTTAATATTGAAAAAACAAAGAGCTATAAATCATTTAGATTGAGATGGGTAGCCAATAATGGTCATGCTACAGTAGTACAAATTGGAGAATTAGACTTCTTTTCTCCTGCTCAAACAGCACTTCAACTAAAACGTGACTATAATTTCGATATGGTACAGGACTCAACATGGTCTGATACAGGTAGCTTACATAGAAAGAAGATTACTCGGAGCGAATGGTTGAGAGTTGATAGATGGGGGGTAGTGAAAAAATGACTATAGAAATTTATTTAGATGCAACAAATGGTTCAGATACATTAGGAAATGGCTCTAGCCTAGCTCCATATAGAACATTGCAATATTTTTGTGATAGCGTTGCTGTTAAAAATAATGCTGACTATAAAGTATTTTTAAATAATGGCGTTTATGAAATCACAAATGGTACTATATTTGGTCAATTTAATAGTGGTAACATGACTATCATAGGAAAAGGCGAAAATACAGAAATAGTCCAAAGAGCTTACATGTATCAAAATTCAGTCGGAGGTAATGCCGATTTTTCACTAATAATTGCTAAATGTAAATATAATATCTTAACAACCTTAACTGGCGCTAACGTGAACGGTTTTAGATGGAAGTGGAGTTTTTATAATGTTCTATTTGAATACACTCCAAACAATCAAACATCAGTTTTTTCAACTAGTGGAAAAGAACTTGTTTTTAGGAATTGTGTCAAATTAACAAATACGACATCATTTTTGAGAAAAAACTCTTTCGTAATATCTGTCTACGACTCAATGGGTTACTTTACAAGTGGTTATCAAACTACTCAAGCTGATTGGGATAAGGGTGGCAATATCATTGGCTCTTTTGATAATTACATGGAGGTATTAAACTATCAAGGAGAATACGCTTGGATAACAAGTAAATCATTTATTTTACATGATGGTGAGTATAAGAAATGGAATGAAGGACAAGAGCCTGTAGATGAATACGTAAGTACTATACCTCCTTTAACATCAAATAGCTCTAGTTCTCTAGGAGAAGCATTTGGAAACGGATATGCTGCTGACTACTATCAGGCTTTTGATGGAATAGATTCTACAGTATGGCAAGGTGATAAGCCAACAGTGGGGGTAATAGGGTTTAAATATAATAAACCAATATGCATTTCAAGATATATATTAGCAAACTACACAGCTACTACAAGATTCAACCCTAAAAGCTGGACATTTGAAGGTTCAAATAATGGAATAGATTATACAATATTAGACACAAAAGAAAATATAACAACATCTAACCCATCTATAACAGAAGCTACATTTAATAACAACCAAACTTTTTTATATTATAGATTCAATATTACTAATATTTCATTAGCAGATGGTACAAATAGACCTCATGTTCATGAGATAAAATTATTTGAACATAAGAAAGAAAGTGGAGTTCCACCACAATGGGAGTCAATTTCAAGCACCCCTCCCTCTTATACTCAATTCTTAGAGCAAGGAATGGACAGTCTCTCTCCTTTACTTGACCGAAAGATTACAACTTTAGAGCCTATGTCAATGGCAGATAAAAGTGAGATTTTAGGTGTTGGTGAAATAGGAAAAGTATTTAGTAAAACTATAGATTTAAAGAAATATTTTGATATTAGAAATGTTAGAATGGAGGAAAAGTAGTATGGGTTTAAAGCATATAACATGGAATCCAAACGATAAAGGTTCTTTAGTAGTCTTGTCAAATAATAACATGACTGCTTCGACTACTGCTTCAAATTCATCTGTCAGAGCTACAGATGGTGTAGTAGAAGGAAAATGGTATTGGGAAAATACCGTAAATGCAAACAATGGCGCTCATATAGGGATTATGAGTGAAAGACTTTCAACTAGCGTAAATAATATTTCTTCTGTTGATGCCATGTTCTATATTTCATCTGGAGTAAAATACAATGGTACATCTAGCTCATATGGGGAGTCTTATACAACAAATGATGTTATAGGAGTAGGATTGGATTTAGACATTGGCACTATTACTTTTTATAAGAACGGTGTCTCACAAGGAGTAGCTTACACCACAGTTAAAAACTTAGGAAAAGTATTTCCTTTTATGTGTGGGGGCAACGGCAACCCTACAACAATTACAGTCAATTTTGGAAACGAACCATTTAAGTACTCTATTCCCGATGGTCATAAAGCTTATGCTGACCAATATACTGATAAAACACTGTTTCAAAAAAATGGGAAAATGTATGCTTTACAGTCGAATAATAAAGTCTATGAAACAAAAATGACCTCTAATTCATTGCCTGCCCCATTCAAGAGTGTGGCTAGCTCTGAACCAGACGCAAACTTTGCCTCTTGGAAAGCTTTTAACGGAATCAATACCACAGCAATGGACTCTTGGCGAGCCGCGACCAATATTAGAATTGGTTGGATACGGTTAGACTTCGGAGATATTGCTAAAGTAAATGGAGTGATGTTAACATCTCCAAGTGACTCTGGAGTTACCCCTGCCATGGCTAAAGATTTTGTTATAGAAGGCTCTAATAGTACAAGTCTAAACACTTTTATACCTATTAAGAGTTTTACTGGTCAAACTTGGGGAGCGAATGAAACGAAAGTATATAGATTTGATTCCCCTGTTGAATATAGGTATTATCGAATTAATGTCAGTAAAACTTATAGACTAGCAGATGGCAGTGAAACATCAGGGACTTTGGCTATAGGCGAGATTCTATACTTTTATGATGCTCCATATGCAATAAGAGAATTCTCTGCCCCGACTGTTGATAATTTTATTAAATATGGTATAGATGTTGCAGATGATATAGAAAAAAGAATAGGTGAAAAGCAGTATGTTCTACAAGACACTGTATCAGAAAACGAACTGGGACTTTGGACTACTCAATTAGATAGAAAACCACTCAGCATTAAATTTACTTAGCGCTGAGTTTTTATTTATATTTCTTAATACAATAAGAAAGGAATGAATGGGATGTATAGATATTATAGATTTTTTATAGTTAATAATTATGGCTCAAGTTATGTGGGCATATCCGAAATGGAGTTTTTGGACAGAAATAATATTGATTTAACTGACACTCTTTTGCCAACCGCTTTCACTGCCTCTAGTTCATTTAACAGTGGATATTCAGCAAGTAAAATATTTGATAATATATGGAATACTAATAACACTGGTTGGTTGAGTACCTCTGGACAAATTAGCAACCAATGGATTGTTGTGGATTTTGGTCGGCAAGTTGAGATATTTAAAATTAGTTATCAATCCGATGCCTATGATAGTAAAAGAGTAGGCGTAAAAGATTATAGGATAGAAGGTTCAAATGATAATAACAAATGGGATGTTTTATTTAATGGCAATTTTGAAATGTCTACAGATATTCAGTTAATAAACCTAAAGCCATATAAAGCAATATTTAAAAATTTCACAACGAATAGAAGCTACTCCTTATCAGATAACACTCTTATTCATCTGCCAAACTCATCGAATAAAAGCATGATTTTATTCGGCATGGAGCAAGGTAAAGAAATCGCTCTTAATGTCCCATTTAATAAGAAAAACTACGTAAATGACACACCTGTAGGAAAGGTGTTTACAAAAGGGATAGAGAGTAGCAATACTTTAAAA
>Ga0213825_1001146_pt1 | contig 18605 bp, 20 predicted proteins | sample MC6MC0900MG_FD_179896 | JGI IMG/M metagenome (GOLD analysis project Ga0213825, IMG submission 179896) | Enriched soil aggregate microbial communities from Iowa State University, Ames, United States - MC6-MC0900-MG | ecosystem: Environmental > Terrestrial > Soil > Unclassified | place: USA: Iowa... | reverse complement strand
CGATAAGCTTTTCTAGCTAAATCGAGTAAAGTCGAATATTCTTTGGGTAACCGAGGTAAAGCCCATTTTGCAGCCATATCTTTTGAAGAAATTTCACCGATAGACACCGTCTGCCACATTCGAGCTAAGGTTAAAATTACATTACGCTCATCCCCTATGATACCCTCTACCAACCCTGGTAGAGATTCCTTAATTGCTCTCCGAATATCTATCATCGGAACGGGATCAAGTATATCTGAAGCACCCGCTGAAAAGAAACCAAAATCCCATTCATCTCACCACTTCTAGAGGTGGGGTCTTCTGCTGAATTAAGATAAAAATACTCCGACTATAGATTTTCCAAGCAACTCCTCTACGATTTTTAGTGCTTGGTTGGCTTACTTTAGTATTTCTTTATTACTTAAATCACTCACCAACTACAAAATCTCCCCTCTAAATTATGCTGACATAATGTGCGTTTATGCTGGTTTATTGGGATTCAAATTTTCTTAAACATACTCCTACTTAATTGGGCAATTCATCAGCAAGTTTACTAACTCATCATATTTCTCTCCATCCAAAATGGAATCGTCCGTGTTTATAAAAGTTATAATACCTACGTTGTTTGAATTTACATACATTGATGTATCTACTCCAGGATCACTGCCAGTATGTCCCCAGACCTTTTCGCCACTATAACTCCAGAATAATCCTATATTTTCATCAGTTTCTTTGCATTCTGGAGGAACATTCGTGTCGTTAAATTGTTTTTGCAGCATTAAATCAATGCTTTTCTCTGTAATAAATGTATCTTGTCTTTTCATAATAGCTTGCAAGTATTTCGATAGATCATTAACCGTTGTCATAACCCCGCCATCAGGATACGTAATTAACTCATAAGCAGGCATTGGTTCAAGGGTGGCACCCATAGATTCTGTATGGTTGGTAAAATCAATCCTCAGTTTAGAATAATTTAAAGCTATGTTTGCTAGTTTGAATTCGCTCCTGTTCCAACCGCTGTTGTTCATAGATAGCTCTTCAAATATATTTTTCCTCACATAATCAGCATATGTCATTTTGCTTCTTGCTTCGATGCAGTATCCTGCAAGTGCAGACCCAATATTACTGTAAGAAAAGCTTGACCCTGATTTATTGTTTGAGAAATTTTCCTTTGAATACCATTTGCCCTCAGGATTTAGATAGTTATATAAGAAATCTTTCAAGGTCATATTCTTAGCGCCATAAGCACTGTATGAATTGATATATTTAGTTTCGTCATCCTTTATTCCGGATGTATGTGAAGCAAGATTTTTTAAAGTAATTTTCTCATTCGGGAAATATGGGTTTACTACTTTGAAAGGAAGTAAGTTATTGATATCTTCATCCAGGCTAAGCAAGCCATCTTCCACAGCTTTTACCAATGATCCCCCAATAAAGGTTTTACTTATAGAGGCAATATTGGTAACTGTGTCTAATGTGTAAGGGATTTTCTTTTCAATATTGGCATATCCGATTTCTTTCTTGTACAATACTTTATCCTTGGTAAATACAAGTACAGCTCCGCCTGGAACTTTAAGCAAATCAAAAAGTGACGTCAGTTGTTTGTCGAATTGCTGCACTTCTTTACATACAGTAGCATCAACAGTTGAACTCGTAGCGTATTTAGGCAATTGAGACATACGAAAAACCTCCGTTTATTATTTTTATTGTTGCTTTCTTTAAAATAAGTTTCCATCTTTCACTTGTGCAAGACTGCTAATAATTAATATGTATACGTAACTAAAAAGACGAAATTAAGCATTTTTCGCATTTTACAAGCTCTTCACTATGCTCGACTTCCTCTATTATGTTAAAAATGCTTAAATAAGAAAGTAAAAAAATTGAAATTAGCTTTGTTTCCTAATTAATGGACTAAAAAAAGAAATTCATTAATTTCAACTCAAGTAATTAAAAAAGTGATTTTGCTTTATCTTTTTTTTATGCAAAATAAAGACTGAACCTAATAATTGGATTCAGTCTTTATTTTTCTAGACAGTCTTTTATAAAAATATTGCTACATTAGTAAATAACATGTTAACCTTTTATAATAATTCTTAATAGTCTTCATTTATCTTTGTTGCTCATCGATAATATTGACTTTTATCTTTTTCTTTAACTGATATTCTTAGCTTCCAAAGCTCTTTAGCCAACTGAAAAACTTCCTCATCCTCACCTTTTTCAATTGCTATTTTCCTTGCTTTTAATAGAGCATTTGCTGCTGGTGATAAATCCTGGACAATCAATCTACAACCCATTTTTTAAAATCTTCTTTAAATGGATCGATATCATTCCAAAAATAATTATGTTTTATAAATGCAGCACTAATGGCATTTCTATTTAGCTCTTGTTTATATCGAAAAATCTCTTTCTTATCGTTGCCAAGCAAAACTAACTGTTTTTCATCTAACAATACAAGTGAGATATCTTCCTTATTTAATAGAATTTCATCATCTCTAAGTTTTAAAATTACTTTCTCATCATCTATAATCATTTCTAAGCTCTCATGAAAAGATAATAAAGTCAATGCAATTCCCACAATCAAACCAAGGGCCATCGTGATAAACCCAACCCATGCTCCATTAAAGGATGCAATTAAGTTTAAAGGTCCCTGAAAGAAAGGTACCCACGGCAAAGTGCTTGCCCATTTTGAAATACTTGGAAGAAACCAACCTAGCACTAAACCGATGATAGGAAAACCAAGCCACAAGATAACTTTATCTGTTTTAGAAAAATTTAATATTGTATGATTATTGTTCATTATTTCACCTTTCTTACTTAACGATAGGTAAATAATAACATCCAACTAAGATTATTGTCAAAATCCTAAATTCGAAACCCTTGAATATTTACTCTATCAAAGTTATCATGATTAGCCTCCACTCCAATTAATTTTCCTGTCGTAATATTAAAAGCAATTGAAATAGATTTATAATCCAAGTTAACTTACAATAAATAGTATCCTTAAAAAGTGTATGATATTTAGCTTGATCAGATATTTCAGTTCCTATTGGACAATGAATGATGGTTCCTTGGTTCTTTCTAGGAATCCCCTCCATTATTAGAATCAATTACCACTCTCTGCCTCGGTTGGTTTTCCAGTCATACGGCAAAATCTCTTTCAATAAAACAACAGTGTCATTTTCAACCTCTACAGCGGCTTCTAAGTTTTCTTTTGAAAGCTGACTGATTAGCTCACGACACCGTCCACATGGCGGAACAGCATTTCCTTCCGAGTCTACTGCTACAAAAGCCTTTATTTGATATTCGCCATTTTTCAACATATCAGCAACTGCTGCATGCTCTGCACAAAAACCCATGGAACAAGCTGTATCTATGCTAATCCCTGTATAGATATTCCCATTTATGGTTTCAATGGCTGCACCAACACTTCCGTATTGAATAAAATCATTTAATTCTGTAGGTGAAGTAACTGCAGTTGCAATCTTTTTTAATTTTTTAAAATTCATAAGGATCAACCTCCTTTTCTAGAAATGTGAAATCGATTGGATAAAAAGAGGCTATAGTCAAAATCGACAGTCAGTGCCGATTGAAGTAATGTTATTTTGTGTACACCCATTTTACTAGATTAATTTTGTTTTTCCACCGTACAACTTTTATATTTTCTTTACTTGTTTCTCAAAGTATTCATTTTGCAGAATTCCCATATGAATGATGTCATGCCATTCCCCATCTCTAAATAGACTTTGTCTACTGTTTCCTTCCTGTTGAAAACCAATCTTATTGTACAAATGTATAGCTCTATCATTAAATGAAAATACTTTTAGGTAAACTCGATGAAGATTCATTTCATAAAAAGCATAATGCAACAGTAATCTCAAGCTCTCTGAACCAAATCCTTTTCCCCAATACTTCTTTTCTCCGATGTCAATTATACATTCAGCATTTCTATTTTTATAATCAATGTTGATTAATGACACAATGCCAATTGGTATTTCATTTCCTTTTGTAAGGATAATATAGCTTTTGGCTGTATGAGATCCTAAAATAACATGATCTACAAATTCTTTCGTCTCATCTATTGGGTAAACATCTAAAGATGGGTTAGTGGAATGCATAACTTCCACATCATTTCTCCATTGGTGATATAGTTCTGTATCTTCCTTTGTCATTTTTCTTAGTCTCACTCTTGATGATTCAAACAACATAAAGTTCACTCCTTATTGTAAGTGGATTTTGGATTAATTAATTTTTCTAAAGAGAAAAGTAAGACGGATAACTGATCCTTTACTTTTGTTTGTTCATATCCTAGCTGAAACGTGTCCAACATTAAACCGTTTATAAATGAGAGGATATACCTTGCAATAGAATGGGTAGATTGTTGAGGGCTAAATTCCCCTTTACGCATGCCTTCATTTAATACTTCTTCTATTACTTCATTAATACGATGGTAGCGTTCAGAAATGTAAGGGAAATTATCTTTATTATGTGTGTATTTATACGATAAAAAGAATTCTGCCTTTGCATAGACCAATGTTTGATCAATTGCCTCAATATAAATTTGCTGTTCTTCAATCCATTTTTTTAACTGGGGCCACAGTGGGCCTTCCTCAGATGGTACAAAATATTGAATATCTTTTTCGTCATCATATTTTAAAACTTCAATAAATACGTGATTAATATTATTGAAATAACTATACAATGCGCCTCTGGATATTCCAGCCTTGTCCATTATATCCTGCATAGATGCGTGGACAAAACCTTTCTCGATAAACACCTTCTTAGCTGCCTCTATCAGCTCTCTCTCTCTTTCTTTTTTATATTCTTCACTAACCTTTGGTACCATAAGCCACCTCCCTTAATGAATGACAATATGCACACAACAAACTATACACTATTGTCGTTTATATTTCAGATTATACCGACACTAGTGTATAGTTTCAACCTTTATATTAAAAACTTGGGGAAAGGTCATAATAAATTCGCATTTTTCTGTAAAAGAATGTGGTTTGTATTTGGGCGGGGATTTTGATTTCATCCGCAGTACTTTTAACTATAAAAGGACAACTTCACTTAAAGGTCAAGTTGTCCTAATTTGTGTTGAAATACAAAAAGCATTGTTTATGGAATTTATTACACAACGAAATACTATTCCTTGCACTGCTTCACTTTATAATGCATCTGTACGAACTGACCATACCGCTTTGTATCAATTAAAATTAAATCGATTTGAGGATTTTTTTCTTTAAACAATGGAATACCAGAGCCAAGTATATGTGGTGTAACAGTAATAATATACTCGTCAATTAAATTTTCCTTTATAAAAGCATCAAGTATACCCGCTCCTCCAATCATCCATATTTTAGAACCCTGTTGTTTCTTTAATTTTCTTGTAAACTCTATTACATTTTCATTGACAAATTCCACATATTCATTTGAACCTTTTTCAGAATTGCTGAAGACATAGCATTTTTTTTCAGGATACGGAAATGATTCTGAGTTTTTCATTACATAATCATATGTCTTTTTCCCCATAATTGTTGTATCTATTGAATGATACATATCTTCGTATCCTGCATCACCCTCTCCTTCTGTCTCAATTAACCATTGTAAGTCATTATCTTCCTTTGCAATAAATCCATCTAAGCTTGTAGCAATGTATAAAACTACTTCACGTGACATTGTATAATCTCTCCTTTTTTATCTTTTATACTTTCCTAAGTATGAAGGAACAATACTATAGTAACCATAAAACATGACAAGTAATGGCATGTTTAAATAAGAAATTTCATAAAAGGAGATTCCAGTGTTGTAAATATGGATATATACAACCATGTACATGACGGAAAACTGTCTGCTATAGCATTGGCTACCTTACTTCAACTTAATTATTCAACAATTTCTATAGATTCCACAACATTCATTTTTGCAATCCTTATTAACGGAATATAAGTTGCTATTAGGCAAGCAATTAAGGATAGAATAGACACTTCCATCATTGATAGAAAAGGAATAGGAATGAGTTGTATCTCATTCGTAGCAGCTGCGTTTACAAAAATACTACAGATGTACCCTAAAACACTACCGATTATTGAAGCAAAGATACCATAGTAAGCTCCTTCCCATAAAAAGGTTTTATACAAACTTTTTGAACTCATACCTATCGCTCTTTGTACCCCAATTTCAATCACTCTAGTATGAATATTCGTATATATCGTGTTAATAATATTTAGAAGACCAATAAAACCCACGAATAAAATTAATCCCCATGCAAGTAGGCGAATTTGTTCGTAACTTTCTCTTAGTTGCTTATCTGTATTGGCATAAGAGAGCCATGTCCCCCCTCTTTGACTGCAAAGCTCTTGTATTGACTGTTCCACTGAAGAACGGCTTGCGTCCTCCGTAAGTGTTGGATAAAGCTCTGAGTATTGACTTTTCCCTGTGAGTTGGTTATATATAGAATCCGGCACCACAACTTGAACACCATTGATAAAGCCCTTGTTTTCCAGTGTAATAGGAGAATCTAGCAGACCAATTACTTTTAAAGAAGCACCATTTATAGAAATACTATCGCCAATCGACAGGACCGTATTTTTCATTTCTACATTGCCAAAAGAAACTGGAATTGGATTTTGTATCAAAGCCGCTGTACCGTTCATAAGCTCTTGCAAATCGGATTCTGGAAGCGTAGATGCTAGAGAAATTAAACGTTGTTTGTCGATACCGATTATTTGCAAGCTTTCACTAGGCTGTAGGGTGATAGACGTTTCTATATCTTTAAGTTCCCCATTCTCATTTTGCTGATATAAGCTATATTTCAAAGTAGATACTGCTTGAATGCCTGGAACATTCCTTAATGTGGTTACATCTTCTGGTAAGAATCCAACAGTTTCACTAGTCATAGAATAATCTCCAAGATGCATCTTCTGAATATCTTTGGAAGCGTCTAAAAGTTCAGAAAAACTTTCTAATGCTATAAATACAGTGATACTCATAACGAGGGAGAGTATAGTAATGGCTGTCCTGCCACGATTGCGTTTCATGTTCATACGTGCATAAAATGCTTCAAAATTGCGGATGTGTTTAACTTTCCTATTTCGACGTTTAATGCTGGTTTTTTGACCCATTATTGCAATTGTAGGTGATACTTTGGCTGCATAATGCGCTGCAGGTAAAGCCGAGAGAAAGGAAGACAAAATAGTAATAGCTACACTAAAGACCAATGGAATCAATTTACTTCCCTCATTCTCATCAATCATTGCTATAACCTCTGTTCTGGAACTCGCCATAAACAATTCGGGATTGAAAAAACTGCTTGTTGCAATCGTAATACTCTTAGTAGAAAATATTCCAAGTACTATACCAATGGGAATCCCAATCCCGCACAAAATAGCAAGCTGTAAAGAAACTAACAGATAAAGCTTGCTTTTTTCTGCACCAATTGCTCTTAGAATACCGTAGTCCTTTATGCGTTTTGTAACGGCGATTTTCAAAATATTGTAGACAACCAGTCCAGCAGCAAATAGCACAAGCACACCAATTAATATACCAGCCAAAGTCATATAGGAAACACCTAAATCAGCATCAATTGTTGACTCTGTTCGATATTGGATTCCAGCAGCAGATAGCATCGTATCATTAAACTGAATACAATACTCCGGTATAGCATATTGTACAGCTAATTTATCTATTACATTTTGAAAAGATCTTTTATTTTTTGTACGAATGTCAACAGAATATAATAAATACTTATCTGGTAGTACCTTTTCCGCTGTCCCCTCTCCAACAATACCAAGAACAGTACCGCTTACATAACTGATATAATTTGATTTAAGAATCCCTGTTAGAATAAAGCCGTGGGAATATTCATATCCAGACTCAGTGTCCCTTAAGAGGGAAATATGAAGGTCAAGGGGAATGGTATCGCCAAGTGTTCCTTGAAAGCCAAGTGAGTCCAAAACATCTTGTGGTAAAGCAACTTCTCCTGCTTTTTCCGGAAGTCGTCCATTTTCTAATTGTGATTCAGAGGGATAGGCTGAAAGAGCATTGCCTACATATTCTCTCAGTAAAATAGACACTTTACTGTCTGCAATAGCAGCAGTTCCAATTGAAATGGTGCTCTCTGCGTAAGAAAGGTGATCATCCTCTGATAGTATATTTGCCTGTTCTTTAGTCATTTGATGAAATGTTGCATATCGATTTCCATTTAGGTTGATTGCCTGACTTTGATGCATTGCATTTACTATTCCAATGGATTGACCAATTACGGTTGTCATCGTGGTAGAAAGAATAATTGCAATTAAAATAAGGCTAGCAGTTATTTTTTGTGTTCGTAACTCTTTCCAGGCTAGGGTACGAAAAGATTTCATTTTGCCATCACCTTAGAAAGAATGCCATCCACAATGACAAATCGTCTTTCTGCCATCGAAGCAATATCGTTATCGTGCGTGATCAGTACAAGTGTCCTTCCCATTTTACGCTGTATATTTTTAAGCATTTTCATTACTTGGCTACCACTTTTACTGTCAAGGTTTCCGGTTGGCTCATCGGCAAAGATAATGTCTGGCTGTGCAATAAGAGCACGTGCAATGGCAACACGTTGCTGTTGACCACCTGACAACTCATGAGGTAAGTGGGTCAATCTATCGCTGATTCCGAGTAGATCAGAAATTTCCCTTAGATAATTTTCATCCGTCTTTTTTTTATCAAGTAGTAATGGCATTTCGATATTTTCTTTTGCAGTCAGAACAGGAAGTAAATTAAATTGCTGAAAGATAAAACCTATACTTTGTCTGCGAAAAGCAGAAAGCTCTTTGTCACTAAAGCTGTAGATCTCTTTACCATCATAGGTAAGGGAGCCTGCTGTGGGCTTATCTAATCCAGAGAGCAGATGCAGCAATGTACTTTTTCCACTACCGGACGGTCCCATAATAGATATAAAATCACCTGCTGCAATTTCTAAGTTAACCTTATTCAAAGCAACAACCTTGTTTTCACCACTGCCATAAATCTTTGAAATTTGATTGGCTTTAATAATCATAAAAAAACACTCTCCTTATTTTTGATTAAAGAAGAGTGTAAAATATAAATCTCAAAAATTCCTCAAGATGATAAAATATGAAAACAAGCTGTCACTTTTGCTCCGATGTCTAAATTTTCTATTTTAAGATTTCCTCCATGTTTTTTGCAAAGCATAGAGCATATATAAAGTCCCATTCCAAAATGATCTTTCTCGTCCTGTTTCTCATCTCTCAAAAATGGGCTTATTCCTTTTCGAAGAATAATAGGTGAAAAGCCCGTGCCATCATCTGAAACGCATATGATTACCTTCCCATTATCATAAGTAAATTTTACGGAGACCATTGTTTTGGTATAACGCAGCGCATTGTTTACGAGGTTTTCTGAAACATTTTGAATAATAGCTTTGTCAACAAATATCTCTTCATTTTTTCCATAGCTGGAAAACTTAATTTCCTTCCCTGTGTTATCGGCTAGAAACAATAAGCTTTGCTCCAGTTCCCTTGAAAATGCTGACCAACAGGTGTTTTGAGGATAAAATTTCCAATTTTCCAATTTTTGAGCCATTGTCATAGCTTCTACGTAGTTTTCTATTCGGACTGTATACTGTGCAATCAAAGCGAGCGATTCATTTACACTATCACAATCAAATTTTTCATGAATTAAACGCTTTTGCAGTAAGTTGGCACATCCTTTTAAAACAGTTACAGGATTCCTTAAATCATGGGAAAATGCAGCGTTCAAACGTTTTCGTTCTTCCATCTGTCCCCAAAGTTCTTGATTATTTTGTTGGAGTTCCATACGCATTGTTTCAAAAGCTGAGCAAAGCATTCCAAGTTCATCATTTGCACACTTTTCAACACTGAAATCCAAATCTTGATGCTGTATCCGTTCTGCGCTACTTTGTAAAATAGAAAGTGGTCTTTTCAGTTTGATACGATAAAATGTAATATCTGCTAATGCCAAGGATAATACAACAAAAAAAATAGGAAGAGCAAATTGTAATATGTTCAACAAAAGATTTGTTTTGTCTTCCTTTTCACCTATAACACCATCGTGATAGGAAGAAATCACCTTGCCATTTTCGTCTAAAGACATTTCATATTTCTGATATCCTTCGACTTTATCTTGAAGCTCAGCACATACCAAAAATGAAATAGCAGCCAACAATAGACCAACACATAGGAACAGTGTGCTAATTATAAAAAAAGATTGTTTCAAACTACGATTCTTTAGCCATTCCATTTATACCCCACCCCCCAAATGGTTTCAATATAGCTGTGAAGTGAGAGTGCGGAAAATTTTGCCCTTATATTGCGAATATGTTCCATAATTGTATCACTAGTTCCATCACCCTCAAGCCCCCATACTAAATCGTATATTCGTTCTCGATTAAACACCTGTCCTGAATTTGTGGATAAAAGTTCCACAATATCAAACTCTTTTTTTGACAGTGTAGCAATGGAATCCTTTATTGTGATTTGCCGCTTTGAGTAGTCTATCACCATATCACCAAAGAAACGAACTATAGAATGCTCCCGCTTTCTGTCTTCACGTCTTAAGTGGGCTTCTACCCTTGCACCTAATTCATTAAGATCAAAGGGCTTTACTACATAATCGTCTGCCCCTGCCCGAAAGCCATTTATTTTATCACTAATTTCAATACGAGCCGTCAAGAACAGAATAGGGCAAGAAATATGTTCCCGAATACGTTGGCAAACCGTAAGACCATCTATATCTGGCATATTTATATCTAGCAGTATAATATCAGGCTGGTATTCAATTTGTTGTAATGCTTCCGTTCCATTGTAAGCTATATAAACTAAGTAACCTGACATTTCAAAATAATTTTTCATTATGGAAATAATACCTTTTTCATCATCTACCAGCAGGATTTTTTTCATATCAGTTAACTCCTTTTTTATTACCCGAATGACTTTATTACCACCAAGCACAATAAGTTTCATACTTTGATTGTAAATTGGTTTGCTGAGAACAAAAAGTCTGTGTTTTAAATATAAATTTTAAAGGATGTTTCTCAGCATTATTTATTGCTAATAAAAGACATGATGTTGTTATCATCCCAAATTTGTCTATATACATTTTTAACAATAACGCGATTGCTGTTCATATTTCTACTTTTGTTATGAATTATCATACTTTATTCAAAATCCACGTTTTTAAAAGCCTCCAATATGACACCACCCCCACCACTCTTTGATATAGTAGCTTCCTAAGCCTTATATAGGAGGGAACGAATATGATCTTAACAGTCAAAAAACTATCAGTCACATACGGTGCTAAAGAAGCTGTCGACAACATTAGCTTTAGCATCAAGCCTGGGGAGGTAATTGGCTTACTAGGGGCAAACGGTGCAGGGAAATCCTCTACTATTGCAGCAGTACTCGGTATTGAAAAAAGTAATTACGAAGAGCTCACAATGCTCGGAAAGTCACCAATTCGCCATCGCAAGGAAGTCTTTCAAGAGGTAGGTGTACAGTTTCAAGAAACAAATTTCCAAGAAGGATTATCGGTGCGTGAGGCATGTTTCAGGGGGTGAACGTCAACGCTTAGCGGTGTTACTGGCATTAATTTCAAATCCTAAGCTTGTTTTCCTAGATGAGCTCACAACAGGATTAGATACAAAGGCTAGGCGTTTGCTTTGGAAACAACTTTTAATAATGAAAGAAAAAGGTCTGGCAATTGTCCTAACATCGCACTACATGGACGAGGTTGAGGCGTTATGTGATAAAATTTTAATTTTAAAAGAAGGCAAAACGATCTTTCATGGCACAATCCAAGAAGTAATCCATGTAAGTAAGAAAGCCACACTAGAAAATGCATACCTATATTTTGCTGGTGAGGAGGATTGGGTATGAGTACATTTCTAACCTTTTTAAAAATTGAGGGTAAGCTCGTTTGGAAGGGCATTGATATTCTCATTTTTGGAATCTGCTTTCCTATTATATTAGCTACCCTATTTGGTTATTTACTGAGTAAGGACGGTTTAGCTGGTGCTTCTAACTTTGAATTATCGTACGCAGCTGTAATTACGATTGGTGTACTAGCAACAGGGGTAATGGGTGTACCACTGACCATTGCAGATTACCGTCACCGAGGGATTTTAAAGAGATTTCAAGTGACACCTGTATCACCTCTCCAAATTCTATTTGCCCAAGGACTGATTCAGCTTTCTTCAGCACTTGTATCATTTATTGGTGTCACAATTGTTTATCATTTATTATTTGATTATGAACTAAAAGGCTCATGGGGTATATTCCTTCTGACATACACTTTTGTCATTATAGCGATGTATAGTATCGGAATTCTCATTGGAAGCTTAGTACCTGACCAAAAGTCAGCAAATGTTTGGAGCTCTATTGCTTACTTCACGATGTTACTATTTTCAGGAGCAACGATTCCGTATGAGGTTATGCCTCGCTTCTTCCAATGGGTGATGGATATTTTGCCACTTTCTCATGGTATTCACTTATTGAAACAGGCAAGTACAGGGGAGCCACTAACTGATGGTCTATTCCATATCGTGATTTTAGCTCTATGCATTATAATCGGTTTATGTGGAGCGATTAAATTCTTTAAATGGAAGTAGGTGTGTCTGATGTACAAAACAAAAGAAATCGCAACACTTGTTGGGGTACACCCAAACACTGTGCGCATTTATGAGAAATGGTGTTTTATCTCCCCTGTACCAAGACAAGCAAATGGCTATCGTATTTATTCAGACACCCATTTATTTCAGTTAATGGTCGCACGGACACTCTTTCAGTGCGAAATTGTACAAGGGGATATTCGGAAAAAAGCTCGTTCAATTGTATATGCTTGCGGAAAAGAAAATTTTGCGCAGGCTGAAAAATTAACAATAGACTATCTAACCAATTTAGAACGAGAATATGTTCATGCCTTGTCTACTACAAAAATTGTGGAGAAATGGTTGAAAGAATGTCCTACTGTCAATACACGCACATATTCTCGAAAGGAGACGGCACAGCTGCTAGATATTACATCTGAAGTTATTAGGAATTGGGAACGCAACGGACTCATTGCAGTTCCGAGACTAGACAATGGTAACAGAGCATATGGTGAAAGGGAACTTGAGCAGCTACGAGTCATTCGTAGTTTAAGAAATGCCCATTACTCAATTAATGCCATTTTACGTTTACTCAAACAAATCCAACAACCAAGCCCTAATATTGTCGCGATTTTAAATACACCAACAGATGAAGAAGATATTGTGTCAGTAACAGACCAATTAGGTAAATCATTACTAGAAGCTATAGCAGGTGCCAAAGATACATTAGCTTTGTTTCATGAAAGAACCACTTTCCAGTAACTGAAAGTGGTTTTTAATAAATTTGTAGCTTCATCAATCTTTGGATTAGGTTATAAAAAAACACGCCAGCATCACGTTTAGTGCAACTGGCGGTCGTTTGTTCATACTTAAATACCGAAAAAATATAGATGTGGAATGATATAAATAGTTTCATCATCAATTCTCTTTACCTACAAAACTGGCAGTCTAATAGAGAGGTTTCCCCTTAATGCTAGCCTCAGTCATATAGACGTTCTAGCAATCCCATCTCATAGCCCTTTGCTACCGCCCCAACCCTCGTCTTTACATCGAGCTTTTGGTTAATAGCTGCCATATGGTATTCTACTGTTCGCTGGCTCATCGCTAATTCCCTAGCAATTTCCTTATTGGTCTTCTCTAGTGCGATTTGCTTTAGTACATCCTTCTCTGTTGGTGTCAATTGGTCAGCTCTTGGTATTGTAGTCATTTTCTCTGGTACGATCCGCAGCCCAAGTATACTCTGCCGAATGGCGTTTATAATTTGTGGGTAGGTTGCCTGTTTAGATAAATAAGCGTGAATTCCTATCTCATAAGCCTTATGCACATATTCATCGTAGACGTAACCTGACAACACAATCAACTTGATTGCCGTATCGTATGTTCTCTTTATTTCTATCGCCAAGTCGAATCCCGTCATACCTGGCATTGAAATATCAATAACGGCAACATCCGGCTTTAGTGCACCGATACGTTTAAGCACCTCGTGAGGTTCATTAAACGTTCCTACAACCAACATATCCTGCTCACGCTCAAGTCGATTCTTTAAACCCTCCATGACAAGCGGATGATCATCGAGTAGCAGCACCTTGATTGGCTGTTTCATAGTTTACTTCACCTCCCTGTTTCGGAAGCCTAATGCGGACAATCGTTCCACGTTCAGCTCCTGAGTCAATCTTGATATCGCCTCCAAATTGGACAATTTGACTGTTGATCGTGACAAGTCCGAATCCTTGGGAATCGGACCGAATACCACTCACATTCGTTGGATCGAATCCAATGCCGTCATCGCTAATTTGTCCGTAGAACGCATCGTCCATTTCCCATAATTGAATCTCTAGCTTCTGTGCCCTCGCATGCTTGACCGTATTATTAGCAAGTTCACGCACAATGCGGAACAGCGTCATTTTGTATAGTGAAGGCAACGTAACTGGTAGCTTGTTCTCTAACTTAATAGTTGGCCCTCCATTCTCCTTAACTGTTCGTGCGAGCCAGAGCAGCGCTGCATCTAGCCCTGCCTGATCAATGATGTGAGGGTATAAATCATCGCACAACATTCGAATATCGCGTTGCGTATCGTACAAACATTTCAACCATATAGCAGTCAACTGCTTATCACTTTGTTCAGTATCGTGTAATTCTTCTAAATCGCGTGCAAGAAAGATTAAATTCTGCAAAACATGATCGTGCAAGTAATATGACATTCGCACCCGTTCTGCCTGCTGTGCCTCTAACAGTTTATATTCCGTGGTTTCCTTTGGTAGCCCACTTTTCGCTTCCCGTAGTTCGTCAAGTAGGGCAGCACCCATAAGTAAACGGACCGTTTCCATCCTTACTTTATTGATTAAGCCGAGCTCTTCTGGTGTAAAGGACGTATTATTTTTTTTTGAACCAAGTCCTAAATAACCAATGACCATTCCATCGGGTTGGACAAGATCCATCACTTGTGCAAAAACACTCAGGTCGGGTTGCTGGAATTGGTTTAACTCCCGCATCTCGACAAATGGCCCAGTTCCATACATAATGGTTTCACTTCCCCGTTTCCAAAAGAAGCAGAGTCCCTCGATGTCTGTCACACTATGGATAAGCTCTGCAGGCATTCGCAATAGATCACGGCTATTGCGATGCTCGGCAAATCTTATCGACATCTCCAACCGCAGTCGATCCAAACGATTTTCCCGTTTCTCCCGCTGCCGTTTGAAGTTATCAAGGCCGAGTCGATGCAATAATGTCAGGACAATGAACGCGCCACACAATGAAAGTGTTACTATAGATGCATTTGAACGGATAAGTGCCGCAACCACGATTGTCGCAAGCCCAACATACAAACCATGAATAACTAAACTAGGAAGATAAAAGCGGATATCGAGCAGCCTTTGTCTAGCCCACAGCCATAGTATGGAAGCAGGAAGAATAATGAGACCTGCCAATGTCATATCAGGCAACGCTATGTATTCCCCCCATAGCAAATCGGGGAGCGCATACAGAAACAGGTAAGGCATCAGGCCAAATGTCAACGCAGTAACAAATGTCAGCAACCGGTTTTTTTCAGCCCGGTCCATGCCGCGCCAATACACGATAGCAATGACGAAAATGGCGAGTAATGTCCCGATCAGAATGGTATGAAGAGCGCTCCGAGTCCACCCAGGTATGGCTCCCAGTGAGAAGACGAGTAAAGCATACACAGCGAATAAGGCAGCCAGTCCCCGATAGGTAGCCATCGCAAAAGCAATCCATCCTGGAACCGTGCGGAACACGAAGGCAACGAAGAAGGCAAACAACAGGTATGGCAACCAACTTGCAACGACAGGCAACATCAACCCAGTAAGTACCGTCTCTGTGGAATAGACCGATAGTAGTGTAGCTGCCAAAAATACGTTCAACGCATAAAAGCGACGCACCATATAGGATTCGGGCTTGTTCCGATAAGCAACTAGTCCGATAACAAGCAGAGCCAGTTCCGCGCATGCTGCAAATAAAGTCTTATACATTTCGTGCTTCCCCGAATTACTGCTCAATTCAAATCGCCCTAAGCCCTCACGTTCAAACTGAAGCGCTCCCAATCGCTTCAGATAAGCACGGTCACCAAGCTTCATTACTTCTGGCTTTTTGCCATCAACAGTTAGGAGTCTGTCACCGAGGCGGACGTCCCATTCGCTCACCTTGCCGGCAGGATCAACAGATGCTACGACCCAAGTTCCTTCATCTTCGCGGAACATCAAACCAGTATATGGGTTTTTTAATGTAATCGCATGAATATAAATCGCAACAATCAGGAATAACAAGGCAGAGCAATATACAACCAAATTGTATTTGCGTGCAATTTCTGGCAATTTGCATCACCTCACTACAAATGAATACTCTACAAAATCAATAATTATTGGAGCATAAAATCTCGTACAGGACACACTAGAGCTTATCGTACGCCAACAAAATACATATTAATCATTCCCCATAAAAAATTCACGAACAGATGCAGCAAGATAGCTCCATAAATATTTTTTCGCAACTTAACTAATATTTCTTCAGGGATAATTACGGCTAACGGAACATACGCCCAGTTGATTGGTATTTGCCACATGTGATAGAACTGAAAAAGGATTGCAATCCATAGCCAGTCAAGTTTAAGGCGTCCAACTTTACGTAGTAAATAACCTCGAAAATAAATTTCCTCCCCAATAAAGTTACCAATTAGACCAAGTAAAAATAGCAGCAAAGGAAAATTTGGGTCGTAATACCCTTGATAAAAAACATGCCATTCTCCCATATGGAAGGCTTGGAATCCATTCAGCCATTCAAACAACGGTGGATAGACATATTTTACATAAGGCAACGCTAAAAACGTAAATAGAATTGTTAAAATTGGGAAGACTAGTAGCAGCCCTTTCAAATCAAGTCTGGCAAAACCTAAGTATACGAGCGATTCTTTAAATGAAAGTCCATCCTTGTACCTCAGCATCAAGAAAGGAACACACATATGCCAGCCAGCGCTCATTAGGACGAGCACATATAACTGCACATAGTGAGCAGATAATCCAGTCCATTCCATCATCAACTCTCGAAGCGGATAGATGAATATATATGCAATCAGACCAGGAAGCAGGCCAAGAAACAAGTAAAAGGCGATTTCTTTTTTTGTCTTGGCTTCAAACTTACGAACGAAACAAACATATTTTTGATCGGACAAGTTGAAAAAATCAACAAATTTACGGTAAATCGCAGACATGACATAATCCCTCCATTTACTCTCAAAATGAGCGTTAATTCTGTAACTCACTTCTTGATCATAGCGGACTTCACTGTCAACAGAATCCGTATTTTCCGTCAAAATTTAGTTCACACACGCATTATTTTTTGCGTGTTCACGCAAAGAACAAGTATTAACACCATGTTCACAAAATTTCTAGCATGGTAAATACTAGTTACTCTCCATAATTATATTGAATCTAAATAAATGCTCCAAGTAAATATTAGATGATTCAATTTATTTGTTGAAAAACAGAGTCATAAAAGTTTTGGGATTTATACGAAGCTGGGACATTTCTATATAGTCAAAGCAATATCAATCGAAAACCCGAACCTATTACAAAATACTAAATTAGAGTTTTGTAAATAGCTCGGGTTTTTCATGGGCTATAGCTTCATATTTAAAATATGTTTACATTCACTACTGAAGCTTTGAATACATTATGCTTCAGTTTCCACTAGGAAAGCTAAATTTGGCTAACATTTCACCCCATGGAGCTATTCCTACTTCTTCAAAACCTACACTTGCATATAGTCTTCTTCCCTGTTCATTATCTGGCTGATACCCAAGCCATATAACGTCCGTGCAATCATTACTATTTGCTATATCCTGAATAATTAATTTCATTGCACTCTTTCCATATCCACGTCCTTGAAAACGTTCATCAATCATAAATCTATAAATCCAGTAGTTTCCATCATCTGAATCTATTCCATACATTGCAAAACCAACTAGCTCTTCACTGAAATAAATTGATTTTATCTTTAAATGCGGAAATATTTTACTCTCTGCAATTGAATACAAATTTGAAGCTATAAAACCTTGCTGTTCCTGCTTTAACTTTAGTTTAATGCACTCTTCCCAATTATTTTGATCAATTAATCTTAAACAAATCAAATTTTAGATTCCTCCTAGTATAGTTTATTATGTCCCGATTAATATATGTTTTTAAATGCATAACACATCACTCCTTATAAAATGAATAGTCTATTTGAAAACGCTATAGCATCGATGATAATAATTTATTCGATGCTCACAAAGTATTATATAACAAAATCCATTTTATATAATACTCTCCACCCTTTCCAAATACTGAACTTTAACCAATTTGTGTGCTTTTTTTGCGCAAAGACAATATGATACTTACAATTCCATGTTGTCTGTGCTAAACTTTTATTATCCATTTTGATCCCCTTTCGTACGAAGTCGGTTGACCAGACCTGAATTCATTGTACGACTGGGGGTTTTTTCTTGCCATAGCTAGAAGCTTCACATAGC
>Ga0213825_1001141_pt1 | contig 18614 bp, 19 predicted proteins | sample MC6MC0900MG_FD_179896 | JGI IMG/M metagenome (GOLD analysis project Ga0213825, IMG submission 179896) | Enriched soil aggregate microbial communities from Iowa State University, Ames, United States - MC6-MC0900-MG | ecosystem: Environmental > Terrestrial > Soil > Unclassified | place: USA: Iowa... | reverse complement strand
ATGTAACTGAAGAACCAAAAAGTATTTATCCGTTCGCTCCTGTTTACAAGGTGGAACAAGGTGGTGAGTCTTACATTGTTAAAAATACGGTTTCACCAATTGAAGAAGCAATGAAGCTTGCAAATTTCGTAGGAAGATTGCATAAAATTGGTGTTCCTATTGTGGCTCCTGTTCCAATGAGTGTTGACAATCCTCAACAAGTAGATGAAACAGTATGGGTAGTTTATCCGTTTATTAAGGGCAAGTCCTATTCAGGGAAAGATGAGGAAATTTATGAGGCTGGTAAGTTACTTGGGCGTATTCATTCCTTATCATCGGAGAATAATGAAGAAGGTCTGGATATCTATGATGAGTTTGATTTTGAGGAGCAGGAAATAAAAGAGGATTTAGAGGAAATAATAGGTCATGCTGAGAAGAGAGGAATTTCACTGGATGAAGGTCAATTAAGTGAACAAATACTCAGAATTATTGAACAGCAAGAGGCCTTAAAGGTTTTGAAATTACCATCAGTGGCTACACCCTATGATTATAAGGCAGATAATCTAATTTATAATGACTACGCAAAGCCTTATCTCATTGACCCGGATAACGCTACCTTTTTACCAAGAATCTATGATTTAGCATTGGCATTGCTTCTATTCCACAATGCATTGGATACAGCCCCTGACCGTATATTTGATATCAAACAATGGTCCTTATTTAAAAAAGGATATTTTGAGTTTGTAGAGATTACAGATATGGAAAGAAAACATTGGCAAGACGTTGTAAAACATATTTTCTTAGATGAAGTAATTTGGTTGATGGCTGACTTTGAAGAAGGTTGGGATGATCAAAGACAAGTCAATCTTTTCAATTCTCTACTATCGCTATTCAACGATATGGAATTCTATGATTTAAATTAATTGATTCAAGGTAACAGTAAACGACCCTAGCTAATAGGGTTGTATTATAATATTGTTTTTCGATTAAAGATGTACTGCTATTGGAAGGAACAAATGAATTATTTAATAATATAGTCATAAATAATTTAAATCAATAACAGATTGGAAGATTTCTCCTGTCGGTCTCCTATCTGATATTACATTAACGACGGAGAGAAACTTAGACGAAGACACGGGAATCATCTCCCAAGATGCTGCCATAAATCTGTTATCCCTCGTATTAATGGGGATAAAGATGAAAGATCAGGAGCGAATTCAAGCTCATCAGCAAAGTTTGGAACAATTATACTCCACTTATGATGTGTATTTAGAATAAACTTATGTATTCCTATTTTGAAGGAGGAGAAATACGCTATGAATCAGGAGATTGAAAAGAGAATTGAACGAATCGTAAATGGCTTGCTGAAAGAGGGTACTCTTAAGAACCAATATGAAAAGGCTACGCTCACAGAAAGGTTGAATGCTACCAATACACCTGGTGTTAGTATCGCTGTGATTAACAACTATGAGATTGAGTGGGCTCGTGGATTTGGTGTAAAGGAGTATGGGAAACCTGAACCTGTCACCACAGATACACTCTTTCAGGCCGCATCTGTCAGCAAACCGATCTTTGCCACAGTTGTGATGAAATTGATACAGGATGGCAAGCTTGATCTCGACGAAGACGTCAACAACTACCTCACTTCTTGGAAGGTTCCAGCTAACGGTGCCTGGCAGCCTGCAATCACTCTCCGCCAATTACTTAGCCATACAGCGGGACTTACTGTTGATGGTTTTCCAGGCTATCTAAGAAATGTTGATGCACCATCCGTTGTACAAATTCTTGATGGAGAAAGCTCTTCCGCCACTCCTGCCGTTCGGGTGAACATAATGCCCGGAACCCAATTCCGTTATTCTGGAGGCGGCACAACTGTCGCTCAGCAGGCTGTATCAGATTATTTGGATAAGAGTTTTCCGGACATTATGCATGAATTATTACTGGGTCCTCTGCAAATGGATAGAAGCACATATGAACAACCTCTTCCTGAGAAATGGCATGATTCTGCCGCTACCGCACATCCTTGGAAGTCTCAACCGGTTCAAGGTAAATGGTATGTCTATCCGGAGATGGCAGCGGCAGGTCTTTGGACAACTCCCTCTGATCTTGCTCGTGTTGGCTTGGAATTGCAGTTAGCTTTGAAAAATGAATCAGACCAGTTGTTTTCAGCGGATATTGTTAAACAGATGTTAACTCATCAGGTAGAAAACGATATGGGAATTGGCTTTTTCTTAGAAGGGGACGAGGAAAATACCCGTTTTAGTCACGGCGGATGGAACGAAGGTTTTGTTTCCCAGATGATGATGTACAAGAATCACGGTATGGGAGCTGTCATCATGCTGAACTCAAACGAAGGTGACGATATACTTCGGGAAATTGAGCGAGCTATCGCCCGAGAGTATAATTGGCCTGGCTATTTTCCAAATGAAAAAATAGTAATCGCCGTGACTCCAGAGATTTTAGATACTTATGTAGGCGAATATGTAACACCATTTGGTTTGAAACTAGTAGTTACTAAGGAAAATGGTATCCTTTTCATGCAGCCTGCTGGTCAAGCTCCTATAGAGCTGTATTCCGATTCAGATACGAAGTTTTTTATGAAGGTCATAGACACTGAAGTTACATTTGAGACGGTAGAAGACAAAGTAACGGGATTAGTTCTTCTTCAAAGCGGACAACCAATTCCGGCTGAAAAGATTAGTGGATAGGTAAATTGGAAGGAAAAGTAAACAGTCGTTTTTTTCGCGTTTCTTTGTATAGTAATTAGGGCTGCTGAACATTAACTTCTCTCAGCTTTCACAAGGGTTAAGCCGCCGTTTCATCATTCTCTCATGACGCATTAGGTTACTCTGATGTAGACCCTGATTTTTTGTATTTGGCGATGCATTCCAGTCAAATTGGTGGCCTAAATGATTCCAAAATCAGAAATAAGGAACTGGATGCTCTTCTGGAAAAACATCGTGTAGCGATTGACAGAGAAGAAAGAAAATCTTGGTTGACATTCAGAAGATAGCTGTCGATCAAGCTTACTGGATCCCTCTCTTTACTGGAAAACAATATTATATCGTTAATAATCGAGTACAAGAAGCAGAGCTATATTCATTGCATGGATTGGCCCTGCAAGACAGTTGGGTGAACAATTAATGGATGTATCTGTAATCTTCTTAGAAAACGATGGCGATACCTGTTCACCCAAAACGAAAAGGTAATAGGCTGTCCCTCAGCTATTTTTACGGCTTTGGGGGACAGCAGCTTGCTTGCTTCCTCAGACCATTTGTGTTCTAAAATGAGTGGGCCGAGGTTAAACTCTCTAATCTCTGGTTGAACCTTCCCTATAGTGCGCCCGTTTTGGCAAAATTTAAAAACATTAAAGGAGGCAATTCATGTGAATAGTACACACAATCAAACAACACAGGCAGCGCTTAAACAATTATTTAACAAGTTCTCACCAACTGAACCCGGTTTGTGCATATATCGCAAATTTTGACGATGGCGTTACATATAAAGGGGCAGTAGGATTAGATTCGATAGAAACAAACCTACCGATAACGACAAAAACAATTTTTAATCTCGCATCAGTCTCAAAACAATTCGCAGCATTTGCAATTTTACTACTGGAGCAAGAAGGTCAATTGAACCTAGATGACTCAATTTTAAAGTATGTACCTTCTCTTGGGCATTACGTGGTGACTGGAAAGAGAATTTTAAATTATATGCAAAAGCAGTAAACCAAGAAACAAAAGGTGAAGAAGTGTTAAAGGCTTATGATGATCAGTTACAAGCGCTAAAAGAAAAACTTGGTGATCAAACAAATAAAGAAATTTCATTCGTGCGCTTTATGGCTGATAAATCTCGTATCTATTATACAGATTCCTTCTCAGGTGTTATTTTTGATGCTTTAGGATTTAAACGTGTTCATGCACAAGCAGACTTATTTAAAGATAATTCAAAATTAGGGAAATTAGCTATTGATTTAGGAAAAGAAGCAATTCCTCAAATGGATGGGGATGTGATTTTCTACTTTACGTACATGCCAACAGGTGATGATTCAGCATTAGCAACTGAACAAGAGTGGACACAAGATCCTCTTTGGAAAAACCTTACGGCTGTCCAAGAAGGCGATGCACATAAAGTTGATGATGTTATCTGGAATACTGCTGGAGGCATTCTAGCTGCCAATATTATGTTAGATCAAGTTGAAGAATTTTTTGTAAAATAAGTATTGAATCAATTGTGTAATAAGAAAAAAGCTAAGTATAACGCTATACTTTTACCTCGATAGGTGAATTGTATAGCGTTTTTTCATCCAGGATTTTATTTGTGAAAAATTACAACATTGTATTTTATTATCATTATTTAGCATACTTCCTTCACCGACTAATAAACCTAAACGTTTTGTAATTTACATCCACTCGAATAGTACGGTTTTTCTTGATCTCTTTTAAGTACTACTGTTTTTTTCATTGTCGATTTTAAAGGGAGTAAAGTAAAAAAATATATGTAAAGGGATTTTTATATTTACTGCATCATTTTTATAATATCGGTATAGGTGATGGCTTCTAGGACATGCTGCTCGGCAATTTGACCCTCATGTAAGCGAACAATTCGATGACAGCAACTTGCAACAAGCTCTGGATCGTGCGTAATAACGAGTACATGGCAGTTATTTTTAGCTAAAGTTGTAATTAAGTTGGCCACACGTGTTAAATTAAAACCATCAAGTCCAGACGTTGGTTCGTCTAAAATAAAAAGAGTTGCGTTTTGCATAAGACCTACTGCAAGTACAAGCCGTTGTTTCTCTCCACCAGATAAAGTAGCAGGATGGCGATCTTTTAAATGCAAAAGCTGTAATTGCTGAAGAATTCTCTCTGCTTTTTCTGTTTCTTCAGGATGCGTCAATAAAATCTCGTGCCATACGCTATCTGTAAATAGTTGATACACTGTATCTTGCATAACAAACCATACTTTTGTCATGCGTTTATTTGCAGGTAAGGCTTCGGCATTTAATTTGATTGTACCACTACGTTCTTTGATTAAGCCTGTTAAGTTTCTGGCTAAAGTTGTTTTACCGGCACCATTATGACCAATTAGAGCTGTTACTTGTCCTTTTGGTAATGTTAAAGTAAAGTGATTTAAGATCGGCTTAGCATGTTTCTTATATTGAATTGTTATCTTATCAATTGCGAATAAAGGCTTGTCATCATACTCTGTTATGTGTAAATGTCCATGCTCTAAAATAGGCGAACGTAAACCTAAAGATGTCAAGACTTCATTTGGAAGAATTTTAAGTTCTTCAGGCGTGAAACTCTGTTCGATGCGACCATTTTTCATATATAGGATTCGATCTGCAATGTTCATTAAATAATGGAGTCGATGTTCAATGATAACCATCGTCTTAGATTGTGCCTTTAGTTGCAGTAAAACTTTTTCAAGCTCAGCTGTGGCGTGTAAATCAAGATTTGCTGAAGGCTCATCCATGATAAATAATTCAGGTTGAATTAATTGCGTAGCGGCAATGGCAACTTGCTGTTTTTGCCCACTTGATAGGTAGTCTAAAGGTTGGTGGCGCAGTACTTGCAAGCCAGTAGTATTTAATATATGTTCAAGTCTTGAGTTAATTTGTTTAGATTCTATCCCGTAGTTTTCCATTTCAAAAACAAGTTCATCTTCTGTTATAGAAGTGAAGAACTGTGATTTTGGGTCTTGGAAAACGCTTGCAATATGTTGGCTTAGTTGCCATAGGGGTGTTGTTTTAGGGTCATGTCCTGCAATATTAATCTTGCCAACAAGTTTGCCTTCATAATAATGTGGTATAAGTCCATTTAATATGCGTCCAAGTGTCGTCTTACCAGAACCTGAAGGACCTGTAATTACAACGCATTCACCTGTTGTAACATGCAGTGACAAGTCTTTCAGAAGCTGTTCGCCTTGTGGTGTTATAAAAGCTATGTCTTGTAACGAAATCATAATCTTCTCTCCTTATATCCATAATGTTCCAATTAATAAAAAGAAGAATAAACAAGCTACACTATCATATGTCCGAAAAGCAATATGGTGATGGCTTGTTTTTTTATAGGGAGCGTCTATGCCACGTGTGGAGGCAGCTGCGCTTAAGTCGTCTGCTAATCGAATCGTGCGCATTAATAATGGAACGATAGCGTACTCAAAAAGCAAGAGTGGTTTCCGCCAATTTTTTAATTGCCTTAATGAAATACCGCGAATGTGCGCATTTTCTTGAATTAACTTTGATTCACTTCTCAGAACAGGGAAGAATCGAAGTGCAACAGCTAATGTAAGTAAAATGCTTTTTGGTACATTAATTTTTTGTAAACTTGAGAGCAGACGTCCCGTTGGCACTTTCGCTAAGCTGGAAGCGAAAATTAAAGTAGGTAACATTTTGCTAGTGATGGCGAGCATGAGTAATGCTGCATTCAAAATGCCATTGCCATCGACTGTATATAACAGTAATAATAATGCTGAGAAAATAAAATAAAAAATAAACCACTGTGCTGCAAGTCGAAAATAACCTTGTAAAAGCACAAAAGCAATAGCTAGAATCGCTAATGCCATTGCACCTGTATTTGTAACAAATACAGCTAAACTTCCGCACAGTAGCAATAACATAAATTGAATACGTGCGTCGAACAATTCGCCAACTCCTTTCTTATTGATATTGAATATAGCCTGCCTTTACAAAGTGCTTTTGTAAAATCTTTTTGGCAACATAACTCCCAATTAATGTCATCACAACAGAAAAACAAATACTGATTGTTAACCAAAGTGGTGAATAAGCATACGTTAACATACGCTCAATGGTATCTTGAGAAAATTGCATTTTTTCTAAGCTTTCTTTACCGAATACATAAATATTAATAACCCCGCCAAAACCATAAATTGCACCAAAAATACTATAAGCGATAGCCTGTCGAGTTACGTTACGATATTGTGTACCGTCGCCAATGATTAATGTCAGTTCAGCGAGCAATCCAGCTAAAGCAAACAGTGGCAACATTAGTGGTGCACCCATCATGGTATAAATTAAACCTAAAATAATTCCCATAAAAAGTAACGGACCTTGCTTGCCAACACGAATGGCCATTAATAAATACACTAAACTGCTAAAAAACATGCCAACGCCAGTGATATATGGCATAGCGACAATTGATAATGGAGCCATAGCTGCATTAACTATTGATTTAATAATAAATATAATAATGCTGTACAACCCAATCGTAATGAAATCTTTTGCCTGTAAATGTTGTTTCATAGTAGACACTCCTTCATATTTCGTATTGATAAAGTAAATGATAACGATTATCATTGTTGATAACCACTCCATTAATTTTAAAAAACTCCATTAAGCTTGAGAGGAAGTCATTGCATGTCAACAGACATATTAACACGTAGTTATGAAACATTAATTGGTCGCTATATTCAGAAAAAACAAGATACTTGGCTTGGGGAACAGTACGAGTATTGTTCAGAGAGTGGTGAGGGAAGCATCACTCGCTATTTTTTAGAATCAGGTATTGAGCTAGTTTTATTAAAAAATTGTACACATCATCGCTTGCGGGAATCTCTGCCGTTTGCTCGCTCCAATTTGATTGAAATAACGTCTCTTATAAAAGGACATATTAAGGTCCGATATCATCCTGATGATGAATGGACGCAATGTGACGATTCACATCTTATTTATTTCGATTGGTCAAAGCCGTTACCCTATTATGATTTTGTGTGCGAACATGCGGATGGTATTGTATTGTACGTTGATTTAAATGCTATTACAAAAGGTGCTACAGCGAACAATGCTTTGCAACAAATGATGACACGCTTTTTTCGCCATCAAAAGCGTATTTTCACAAGGGAAAGTTTACCAATACATCGTGCGATTACATCACAGTTAATGGTGCAATATAGCGAAAGCTTAATGAATCAATGTATATTGAAGGCGCGGGCATTAGAATTTTTATCACACGCTATTACGATAAACATGGAGCAAGAGGCAGCTTTTTGTCCTGACCAACGCATTCATGAGATGAAGTATTATATCGATGAAAATTACGATGAAGTTTTGCAAGTTAATTTACTTGCTCAGCAATTTAATATTCCCAAGTTGGTGTTGCAACAACAGTTTAAACAAACTTATGGCTGTACGGTATATCGTTATATTCAACGTAAGCGCATGGAGCAGGCTGCTCAAGAGCTAATTGTAACGAACAAAAGTGTGACTGATATCGCTTATGATGTTGGTTATAATAATCCGAGCAAGTTCTCAACTGTATTTAAGAAACATTACGGAGTAACGCCATTGCATTACCGTCGAAAAAACTGTCCGGGATATATCGCTCGATGAGTTGTAATATAGTGCAGCGCACATGAGATTTCATCGTTTTTGATAGAGTCAAAGGTTACCTTGTTGTACTAAGTCGCTGTTTCCAAATGCAAAATGTACATAGCATCTTGCATTAATTCCAAAGCGGTAACAGCAATTTAGGAAAAAAGAATACAATTAAACAAGGGGAACCTTCATATGGACACACGAATTTTCCTCCGCTATTGCATCATATTATCGACATTAATAGTATTTATCCGGTTACGTAATAAAATAAGATATGATTCTTCAAAAGAATCATATCTTTTTTTTTGGATTAATTTCATGCTTTTTAGAGTAGTGACGTTGTCGTTTATTCGTTATAAAGGAGAAAAGTGTAAAGGAGAGGACAGTATTGAAAGAACAGCGAAACAGTCAATTTCTATGGCAGCAAACTAAGGGAGAGAGAGGCAAACTATTTATCGCTTCACTATTTAGTGCTTTAAGTACGGTATTGATGTACGCCCCGTACTTAATCGCCTACTTTATAATAGAAGAATTATTAAAAATAGTACCAGATCAACAATTAATCATTTACCTCGCCTTTTTAACGGCAGGTTTAATTTTACTACGATTTTTATTCTTAGGTTTATCAGGTGTCTACTCTCATATTGCAGCATACAATATTTTGTATAATCTCCGAGCCAAAACAACCTCCCATATAGGGAGGCTTCCACTAGGCTATTTCTCTAAAAAAACATCGGGTGATTTAAAGAAAAGTATTAATGAAGATATTGAGAAAGTGGAAAATACGTTAGCACATCAGTTACCTGACATTGCAGCAAGTTTTATCGCACCTATCGTAATTTTTGTTTATTTGATGACTGTAAATATAAAATTAGCTTTATTTTTATTAATTCCTTTAGTGTTAAGCTATGCTACTCAAATGTACATGTTTCGTAACGCACATCAGAATATGAAAAAATACCACGACAGCTTGACCGAAATGAATAGCGCTTTTGTCGAATATGTTAGAGGAATGGCTGTATTTAAGGCATTTAATATGACAGGTTCGTCATTCAGCAAGCTTCGTAATGCAATTTTTAACTATGAAAAAACATGGGTGAAAATGACACGTGATCAATCCGTTTCCTATTCAATTTTCGTTATTCTAACTGACTCAGCTCCGCTATTTATCATTCCAATAGGTGGCATTATGATGCTACAAGGAAACATTCCACCAAGTGCCTATTTGTTATTTTTAGTTTTAAGCATCCCATTTTTAGTCTCATTAAAACAGTTAATTGAGCTATCTCGTGGGCTAACCATGATGTTTGAAGGGCTGGGTCGTCTAAAAGAGGTGTGGCAAGAGCCTGTGCAAATTAGCGGTGGACAATTGTTAACGCGAGACGAAGTACAGAAATTGACATTTGACAGTGTATCATTCAAATATGATCAACAATATGTCTTAAATAATATTTCATTTGAGATTCAACGTGGGGAGATGATTGCCTTTGTCGGACCATCTGGTGCAGGGAAGACCACTGCCGCAGAGTTAGCAGTACATTTCTTTAATGTAGATGAAGGCGTAGTTACTTTAAATGATATTCCGTTGCAAGAAATGAATACTCAAAACTTAATGGAGCATATTGCATTCGTTTTCCAAGATACATTTTTAATGGACGATACGATGTATAACAATGTTACGATGGGTGGCAATTATACGATGGAGGAAGTAAGGAAAGCATGTCGAGCTGCTGAGATTCATGACTTTATTCTCAGTTTACCTCATGGTTACAATACAAAATTAGGAGAAGCTGGTGTCAAGGTGAGTGGCGGGCAGAAACAGCGCTTTGCAATTGCACGCGCTTTGCTGAAAGATGCTCCTATTGTTATTTTAGACGAAGCAACATCACATGCAGATGCTGAAAATGAACGAAAAATTCAGCGCGCTCTCAGTCATCTATTGAAAAATAAAATGGTCATTACCATTGCACATCGCCTTCATACGATTGAGGGTGCTACACGTATTTATGTCTTTGAAGAGGGGCGTATTGTAGAACAAGGTACGCACCAACAATTACAGGCTCAACAAGGGCTATACGCTCGACTTTGCGACGCTTATAACAAAGTACAGGAGGGATGATAGATGTATCAAAAATTACAGCGTTTATTTAATGGACAATTATCACACTTATACTTACCACTATTATTAAGTTTTATTGATACAATTGGTACGGCTAGTGTGTATGGTACAGTTTACTATGTTGTGTTAAATATTGTGAACAAAAGTCTTACGACCAAGTCACTGTCAGTTGCAATAGTTATTTTACTGAGCGGCTATATTTTACGCTTTATAATGGTTGGTTTTTCACAATATTTGTTCCAAGTAAGAGGAGCTCAACTAATTAGAGAAGCGCGCCTTCAATTATCAAAGCATTTACAAACATTGCCTTTAGGATTCTTTTCAAAGGAAAGCATAGGAACATTAATTAATACTTGTACAGTCAGTATGACGCAAGTAGAGCGAGTAATTACTCATCTGTTAGGTGACCTAATGAAGGTGACGGTTGTTACAGCTTATATTATTATCGCTTCATTTCTCATAAATTCAAAGCTCGCTTTTATCCAACTTATCATCGTGTTGTTGACTCTCCCATTGCTTCTGTTATTAGGAAGGTTAGGCAAAGATGGTGGCGAACGTAAAAAGAAAGCAGTAAGTGAGGTGCTGTCTCGTGTGATGGAATATATCGATGGCATTCGTGTATTTCGTGCCTACAATCAGACGGGTACAGCTTTTGGAAGACTAAATAATGCCTTTAAACATTATCGAGATGAAAGTGTAAATTTAGAAGTAAAATTAGTTCCTTTTAATTTTCTATTTTTTATAATGATTGATTTTATCGTACCAGCGATTTTTATTGTGGGCTCCTATTTATTATTAAGTGGGGAGATTGAGCCAGCTACTTTAATTGTGTTCTGTTTAATTTCACTTAGTGTTTCAGCAATGTATCGCCCATTTAGTATTCTTTATACGGAATATAGCGTACTTATGGTAACAATAAATCATATTGACTCATTGTATACGATGCAGACACAAAGTTATTATAAAACGCACACAGATTTTGAAAAACCTTTAATCGAATTTAAAAATGTGTCGTTTGAATATGAAGCGCAGCAACCTGTCTTACAAAATGTATCGTTTACGTTAAAGCCTAATACATTAACCGCTTTAATTGGCCCCTCAGGCTCTGGCAAAAGTACAGTACTTCATGTACTTGCTCGCTTTTTTGATAACCAGCAGGGGGAAGTTCTAATTGATGGAAAGGCGATTAAAGATTACAAGCCAGATGCTTTGTTACAGCAAATGAGCATTATGTTTCAAAGACCTTTTATTTTAAATGCAACTATTTATGAAAATATCACTATGGCTAAGCCAGATGCAACGATGAAAGAAGTAGAAAGAGCTTGTCGCTTAGCAAATTGTTATACTTTTATTGAGAAATTAGAAGAGGGATTCAACACAATGGTAGGAGAAGGTGGTTCGACTTTATCTGGTGGTGAGAAACAGCGTATATCATTAGCGCGAGCATTTTTAAAAGATGCTCCAATTATTTTATTGGATGAAGCTACAGCATCTCTGGACCCGGATAATGAACTTGCTATTAAGCAATCTGTGAATGAACTTATAAAAGGGAAAACAGTGATTGTAATTGCACACAAGTTAGATACAATCCAGCATGCTGACCAAATTTTATTGATGCAGGATGGCAAAATTGTCGAACAGGGTACACATGGAACATTGCTACAGAAAAATGGTCGTTATGCGGAAATGTACTACGTGCAACAACAAGCGAAAGAATGGACCATTTATACAGCACAATAAATTAAAACGAATCTCAAACTTCCGCAATATTTGTTCTTCAACAAACGTGCACGATTCAGGAAGATTGAAGGAAGAATATAACTAAACCGTTTGACAGTGCTAAATATGAAATGAAGGACTACTACTCCGATCAGCGAATGAAGGCTAGAGCCACATGAAAAAATAGGTGAAAGCATCCTGGAGCTAATCATGGAATACATGAATGATGATATATCAGACTTTGCAGTACAAGCATGGTAGCCATGAGTGTTATGAGGCGTTTTGACAATCATTTAGACTTGATGGAAGAGTTTATGGCTACACAGGGTATGGAAACCAAGACACGTTCAGAAACATCAGAGGCGAGGTTATGTATGTAAGGCATGGCAAGACAGTGAAGTAAAAACTCAACAAGAGGCAGCATTTGCAGGTTGTTAAATAGATCATGAAGGCATCAACAATTTATTTTGAATACTTGCTAAGGTAGATGTTTTTTATGCATATCCAAATGAGGGGAATTGTGAAAAAAAGCAGATTTACTATGTGTTAATATTACTGAAACCTTTCGTAATTAAACTACATAAATATAATTAAATTGTTTTATTTATACATTAATGGGGGGTGTCGTTATGAGGAATTTCAATAGTCCAGAAGAAGTCATAGAAATTTGGTTAAGAGAAGGTTACGAAAAAGTATATGATGCTACATCAAAAGAGTTTCAGAAGATGGTCACTTTAGAACAATTCATTGATATTAGCGTCTCTTTTAATAATGGTGTTAAAAATTATCAATTAGAAACGAAGACGATAATACAAAATTCAACCCAATATGTATGGTTAGATGATAAACGTAGCGATATGCTTACGATTTAGTAAAAGTTCAAGACGGACAATCTTATCAAAATAGCCAAATTCGAAATGAAAATTTTTATGCTTTTGGTGAAGATATTATAGCACCAGCAGATGGTAAAGTCGTAAAAGTTGTAGATGGAATAAAAGATAATGTGCCTGGCGAAATGGACGAACATAATCCAGCAGGAAACTATGTCGTGATTGAACATGTAGATAATGAATTTAGTATGATTGCACATTTTAAAAAGAACTCAATTTTAGTAAAGTCAGGCGAAATCGTAACAGAAGGGCAACTTATTGGGAAATGCGGAAACTCTGGTAATTCATCAGAACCTCATATTCATTTTCAGATAATGGATACTCCTGATATTGTATATGGAAAGTCAATTCGTATTCTATTTAAAGATGGTAAAGAGCCAATACAAGGGGGCATGATATCTAATACATACGAATATAAGTATAGTTTTGACGATAGGTGAGTTCTTTAAATAACTGGGGCTATTTTTTAATGACTGAAAAGATATAATAAAAAGTGAGCAGTGCCAATATTGGAACTTGCTCGCTTTTACATTCTCAATATCGTTTTTTTTGCTTCCCCAAATATAAAAACCACTCATACATTCCTATACACACGTCTGCCGATTTTTTTAATAGCCCCATCCCAAAAACAAGGCTATTATATGCAGTATTTTGCATTATATAAAATGGAGCTAGATTCTAAAACATTGATACATCAACGGTTCATCATTCTTTTATGTTTACTTTGCACCCATCCCATATAATATAAAATTAACATTCTTCCGATTATTGATAAGGTATTAAATAAGAAAAAACTCTTCCTCTAACATAATTAATCTTGCCTCAAACAAGTGATAGTTAGGCCGTATTCTTTTGTACGTTCTTTTGCAATGCCTGATTTATGTTAGTGTGACTTTATATTGACATATTTACTTTATTTTGAGGAGATAGTTTTGTAGTAACATGATGTTATAAAGTTGTAGGAGGTATAACATGCCTGATTTTTTGCTTGTGCTTTTTTTATTTAACCTATCTTTATTTCTTTTGCATGAAATGGATGCCATAAGGCGCTCGGAGTGGCGATTATTTATGGTGCTTAAAGATATGGAGGATTCTAAAGCATATAAGGTTTTCACTTTTCTTCACCTTTTTCTATATGTAATCATCCTATCTTTACTTTTCAGCGAATATCAGATAATTGTATTTTGGTTCCTAGATTTATTCTTTATCATTCATGCAATCTTGCATTTATTTTTCGAAAAGCACCCTCGAAATGAATTTAAAAATACATTTTCTAGAGCCATAATTTATCCAATGGGGATTCTTGCAGTTGTACATATCTTTTTTTTAATTAACAGTTAATATTATTTTTAAAATCACATCAAATTTGGTGTGGTTTTTTAGTTTTGAAAGGGGAAAGAGCAATTATTTTTAATTTAATAGCATGTAAATTTAGTTGCTTAATTGGAAACTTATAGGCTAATGTCAATAGAAGCAATTGGCAAGCATCTGAAATTAATAAGCAAAGGCTAGGGTGATAGGAATCAAAAGAATTTTTATAATATTACTTGATGGGAATATTCCTTATTAGATATATTTAGTTTAACAGGTAATAATACCTGTACTGATGTAGATGATTTTATACCGGCGACCATTATATTACGAGGTGAGCGACATGTCAGGGAAAATTAGCTATACTGATTATTTTTCAGATGCTGAAGGAAATTTGAATGATTTCATGCCAGCGACCGAGACGACATGGAATTCATCGATTTTAATGGAAAGACTAAGCTGATAAACCGTGCAGAATATGTGTCCGCCGAGGCACTTAAGACTGTTATGGATATGGGCATGCTACAAGGGATTACAGAAACTTGGGATCGTTTGGATGAGTTTGTTCAGTCACTGAAGTAAATTATCAAGAGTTAATTGCTAAAATGGAGCTGAATCTTTGATGTTTTTCTCAAAAGATTTCGATAAATTATATAGCGACTTATTAAACAAAAACGTTATTCTCAGAGAAGCTGTCAATATGCCTTCAGGTAGAATATTTAATTTTGCAGATAATGAAAATAATTACTATGCAGTAATGGAAACAAAATAAATGTAAGTAATTTACGAGGGCGATGCTTGAATAAAAAGCATCGCCTTTAGCATGTTTAATTTGTGGTTCACTATCAAGAATTTTGTAACTGATTCAACGCCCGTTACTTACACAATACCTCTCTTATAATTCATATATTGCATTGAAGTGAAACATCATTTACTGTTAACCAGCTATCCATCTGTAAATCTTGATTTGACATAATATAAACCTCCTGAAAATAATTGTTTTGGAATTAACAAATTAATATTTATAAATTTCGTAATTGGTAATATAAACTATTAAGGTTAGAATTAGGTTAAATTTTTAATAAAATATTAATTTGTTCCAGAGAATTAAGTACAGGTGTTAACTAACCTATAAAAATTGAATGCAATGGAACAACTGTACTATTTTATGTTAGTTTTATAAATGAGGAGGTATTTATATGAAATTAACAGAATTTGAAGTGTTTTCAACTAAACAAACTCAATAACTAGTAAAACCAAAGCAGTTCAATCTCGGGTTGCAAAAGCTCACAAAGTTGAAAGAGATTTGAAAGTTGATTTAGATGAAATTGTTAAAGATGATGAATCAACGTTTAACCTCATGCTACGGATTAAAAACGAAATGAATGCATTTCAGAACGCAGTTAGAAAAAACTGCGAGGATCGTAATGGAGGGAAATTTCCTCAACTTCGTCACTTTACATAATTAGATACTATCGAACAAAAACCAAAGTGTTATCACATATTTGAGCAATCAAACTGGTTCCTGCTCTTTAAATAAGTTCAGTCAACAACTGCTTCTTCTGTTGAGAATTTTGAACAAGAGGGGGAATTGTCAAAGTATATGAAAAGGGGATAATATATGCACTTTATTGTAATAGATTTGGAAGCAACAGTAAAAAGAAATAGAGATGAGCCTGTTTATCTAACTGAAATAGGTGCTATTAAAATTAATTCATCTGGTAATTTAGTTAGTAAATTTCACTCTTACATTAAACCTACGAATAAACGATATATCAAAGATGTGAAAATAGATAACAAAATCACTACAAGAAAAGCAGATTTGAAGAATGCACAAGAAGTTAAAATTGTTATGGGTAAATTTCAAAAATGGATATCTAAGGGAGACTATGTATTGGTGTTCTGGTCATATTCCGACTTGTATTTATTAATGAATCAATTTTTAAATAGACAATTCGATTTGTCTTGGTTAAAAAATTATTGTGATTTACAAGAAAATTTCACTGTATTTATAAATGAAAGAAATCCAATATCTTTAAAGAGAGCTATAGATTATGTTGATTTAGGGTTTGTTGGTGAACAACATAATGCTCTGAATGATGCTTATAATACCGCTAGAATTTTAAACTTTTTATTCAACAAATCTGCGCATATTAAATTTGATCAAAATCCTTTTGATAAGTTGATTTGTCATCTATATAAAATATGCAAAAAGTGCAATGACACTAAATATTACCTAAAATTTTCTAAAAATAATAATAATCAATATAAAAACATATGCCTAGACTGTGCAAGTGAAAAAAATAAATTGAAGAATGAGAGAAGAGCTTTAAGAAGGATAGAGAGTGTCAATCTTTCTGAATAATGGCGCAATATGTTGATATGGAACAGCACAACTATTCGATTTACTTTCAGTCCAAGAATCCGCAGCAGCGTATGATAGGGAAAATTGTATAGCTTTATTAATTCAGCAAGTTTAGTTTGACTATTGTTTATACTCTTCGTAGGAGCTCAATTTAAAATAGACAAAGCCGAAAAAAATCGACTTTGTCTATAGTCCGAACCCAACTGTGTTATCGTGTGCATTCATGAATATAAGTTTTGATTTACGACTTATTTTACTAACTGAACCAAAATATTAAGTATTTTCTTTTTATTAGAATGAGCGATTAAATTACCATATTTAAGGTCTTTTGTCGCTCGTGCCTCAAATTCAGCAATCCAATCTCTTTGACCAAATTCATCTGCAACTGTTTCATACATACTAAAATTAGCGGAAACAGGAGTTGGCGCATGTTGTCTGATAGAATTAGTAGCTCGTTCATAATCAAAAATTAAGAGTGCCACTTTCCAGCCATAAATTTCTCCAGCTTCATAAAGCATTTTTGCGATTTTTTTAACATTATTAAATGTGGCATTTCGTATTTCGTATGCTTGTGAAAGTTCGCCCCATACATTTACAGAGGCAAGTTGAACTTCACTGCATCCTTTATAGCATTTTTATTAATATTTTTAATCTTAAACTGACCTTTTATAGGCATTTATTGTTGAGGTATACGCACTCTGATTAAAAATCTTAGCATATTTAGGATTTCCTAAACCTTGACGTAAATCCATCATCCCTAATTGTCCCATTCTATTCAGTAAAGGAATTAGCCAACTACCACTTGGCGCACCTTTTAACATACTTAATTGACCTGATGAAAGTGTTGAAACTTTACTTGCATCGATAGGCTCAGTAGCATTTTCTATTGCATCCCAAAATGCTTTGGAATCAACGGTATACCCTTTTTCATCCACTTGCTTTGTAAATCCTTTGTATCCATATGCTCCTCTAAGAATTAAGAGCTGTATACTCTTTTGTACTTCTGAACTATGAAGGCTAGGGCTAGTTGTCATAACCACTCCGCTCCTTTAAACTATTTTTAGTTCTCCTCATGAGGTTACTTATGGTGAATATTAAAACACCACTTGCTAAATTTCCAAAAGCTAAAATCTACTATTGATTAGAAACTGTACAATTCCTTGCATTTATTCTAACATATTACGTAGGAAAAACTTAAATTTATTGTAATTAATATGGCTCTTCACCATAACTTGTGGTTGACTTCCGCTCCGCCAGTGTGCTTTCCAGGGGGCATCCGATGAGCCGCTTAATCCCCTAGGAGTCACACCTCCAGTCAACTACTATTACAATTAAAAATGCTCAACCACATCTTTTGGTGATGAACCATTAATATACCTAAATTCCTTTTATTTGTATATTTATTCATTTGCTTCTTATATACTAATTATTTTAAGAATTTCAGAGACTTTATTTGGGCTTCTTTTCTTAAATATTTGCCTTTATTTTTAAAAAGGAGCTACATGTAATGTTATGATTTAACTAAAACAGACTGTAATCCGAATTTAATAGTGTTAAAACGACGGTAATAATTTGAATGATAACTATCCTAAGAGAGGAAAAAATCTTTACTGCAATATATAGATTAATCGAAAGAAGTTGCGAAACAAAGAAAGGAAAAAACGAACACCTTGAGATGTTCGTTAAAGAGTTATTATTTTTCAGTTGCTGTATTCCCCATAGCAATAGAAATTCTATTCCAACTGTTGATTTGGTTAATGATTAGAACAAGGTCAACATACTGTTTCTCGTCATAATATTCACGTACTCGCTTATATAGGTCATCTGGAACTCTTTTAGTAGGAATTAAAGTTATATGCTCAGATAATTCTAGAACAACTTTCTCTTCAGGTG
>Ga0213825_1001140_pt1 | contig 18617 bp, 20 predicted proteins | sample MC6MC0900MG_FD_179896 | JGI IMG/M metagenome (GOLD analysis project Ga0213825, IMG submission 179896) | Enriched soil aggregate microbial communities from Iowa State University, Ames, United States - MC6-MC0900-MG | ecosystem: Environmental > Terrestrial > Soil > Unclassified | place: USA: Iowa... | reverse complement strand
CTTGATTATAGAAATCTCATCTCCAGATTCTATCCATCCTTCTTCTAATACTTTAGCAAAAATTCCTTCTCTAGGCATAACACATTCCCCTGTGGTCTTCATTATTTCACAGTCCTTGTTGCATTCTTTCCCAATCTGTGTCACCTCCATAATAACTTCTCCTATGGAAAGCTTTGTTCCTATAGGTAGTTCATATAAAGTTATTCCTTCTGTGGTTATATTCTCTGCAAATATTCCTGGCACAAGTTCCTTACTTACTTTTCCTCTAAGCTTATCTATACTTTCATCTCCTAGCAAGCTAACTTGTTTATGCCAATTTCCACCATGAGCATCTCCTTTTAATCCAAAGTCTACCTTAAAGAATCCTCTTTCTATGGGTGTTTTTATGACACCCTTCTCCTTACTGATATTTATACTAATAACCTTTGCCATAGCCATATTCTCCTAACTTTAAAAATTATTAATCTCTCCAGATTTCCCACCAATCTTTCTAAGTAACCTAATATCACTTATAACCATTGATTTATCTAGTGCCTTACACATATCATATATAGTTAATGCGGCTATAGATACTGCCGTTAAAGCTTCCATTTCTATTCCCGTTTCCCCTATTGTTTTAGTTGTAACTATAATATCTACCTTACTTTTCTCATAATCTAGCTGAAAGGTAATATCACATCCCGTCATCATGATTTGGTGGCACATAGGAATTATATCAGCAGTTTTCTTTGCACCCATAATCCCACCAACTTGAGCTACTGAAAGCACATCCCCTTTTATAATTTCTCCTTTATCTATTTTCTCTAAAGTAGATTTCTTCATATAAATAGATCCGCAAGCGATTGCTTCTCTAACAGTCTTTTTCTTTTCACTAACATCCACCATTTTAGCTCTTCCTTGCTGATTTATATGTGTAAACATTCCATCAATTTGACTATCTTTAATCATAAGTTATCCTCCTATTTGAAACATACTTTTATTAGCCTTGCTTTTTCCATCCTTAGATAAACTGTGTTCTAATGGCTTATCGTACATTGCATTTAAAATTTTATTCTTAACTCTTTTATATTCTAAAGTTTCTTTAAAACTAGTATTCAGCGAATTGAATTTTCTTAATAAATCTCGTATATCTGATAATATATTAGTCTCTTCTTCACAATGTAAACAGAGTTTAATACTTCCTTCATTAGTTAACCTAACTCTATTGCATTCATCACAAAACTTACAACTTAGAGGTGTAATAAATCCAACATTTCCTTTACCTTTATTAGTTTTATAAAGCTCCGCCGTTGAAGATATTCTATGATTTTGAGGTATAAGATTAGGATGTGATGCTATTATATCCTTAGAAGATATAAAATGATTTTGAAATAGCTCTATACCTGCTCCTATAGGCATCAATTCTATAAATCGTATATCTACAGGGATTTCTTCTGTCATTCTAATAAATTCATCCACTTCATCGAAGTTGATATCCTTCATTAATACCACATTTATTTTTACTGGAACAATCCCTTCATTTAAACATTCTGCAATACCCCTCTGTACCTTTTTAAGATATGATTTTCCTGTTATAGCTTGATATTTATCTGGTTTTAATGTGTCCATACTTATATTTACTCTATTTAATCCAGCTTTCTTTAATTCTTTTACTTTATCCTCTAAAAACACTCCATTAGTAGTTAATGATATATCTTTAATACCCTTAATCTGTGATGTATTATATATAATCTTTGAAATATTTTCTACTATTAATGGTTCTCCACCTGTAAATCGAACTTTTTCCACTCCAATTTCAGCGAATATTCTAATAATTAATTCTATCTCTTCTATAGACATTTTTGAACTAACATAATTTTGATTACACTTTCCTTCTGGCATACAATACGTACATCTCAAATTGCATTTATCTGTAAGAGAAACCCTTAAATAATTTATGTTACGTCCATGGGAATCTTCCATAAATACTCCTCCCTTTTATACTTCCTATAAATCAACTTCTCTCCTAGCACATTCTGAAGTTTCTCCAGATAAAATCTTTAGTCCATGATCTAAAAATGGTAAAATAAATTCTATATTTTCTTTAGCACCTCTAGGACTTCCTGGCAGATTTATAATTAAAGAATTCTTTCTGATACCTGCAACTCCCCTAGACAGCATAGCTCTTGGTGTAATTTCCATAGACTTCATTCTCATAAATTCTCCAATACCAGGTACATGCTTTTCTATAACTTGTAAAGTTGCTTCTGGAGTAACATCCCTCTTTGAAAATCCAGTTCCTCCATTAGTTATTACCAAAGATATAGTTAATTCATCACATATATATCTAAGCTCTTTTTTTATATCTTCAACTTCATCTGGTATAACTTTATAATAATGGACTATATATTTATTTTTTTCTAAATACGCCTTTAATACTCGTCCCGTTTCATCTATACGTTGTCCTTTAGAGCCTTTATCACTTACGGTTAAAATTGCAGCTTTTTTCATAATTTAGCCTCCATAAAGTTATCTGGTAATTCAAATATTTAGATAAACATAATTTTTTATATTAAACACGAGATCATATCCTGACTATCTCATCAGTTTTGTATTAATATAAATTATATCACATTTATTCTATTTTATGTAAATATAGGAAATTATTTTTAAATAGTATAATCTAAAAATAATTAAATTGACAGCTTTTATTTTCTATAACACATCTTCTAATTTATAAATTTAATTCTGCATTTGATAAAGGTGTAACCGTCAGGTGGGTATATATATTTTATAGTGAAAAAAGTAATACTTGGGTTGCAGAGGGACTTATGTCTGGTGGTAAACCAGATGAAAACTGGTGGAATGCTATTAATGGTGGTTAATACTGATATTATAAAGCCAATAAGTAGAGACTAATCTCTACTTATTGGCTCATTTACTTTCTCGTATAAAGTTATAACATCCTCACTATTTTTTCCTTCAGTAATATTATAATCTTCATCAACTTCATCTTCTTTTTCTTTTTTCATAAACCTTATTCTCCATTTTTTCTCTTTTTGTATAACTTTATCAGCTTTTTTAAATAAGCTTAGTGTTATAAATACAATGAAAGCTCCTGTCAAAGCCAATGCAAAAAGCCCTCTTCCTACAGCTAACCCTAAACATGCTACTGTCCAAAGAGTTGCAGCAGTAGTTAGACCTCGTACTGATCCTTTATCTCTTAGGATAGTACCTGCACCTAAAAAACCTACCCCACTTATAACTTGAGCCCCTAATCTAGCTATGTCAACTTTTATAAAACCAGAATAGGTAGGGTTTTGAGCTATAATCATCATTTTTTGTATATCATATTCTGTTATTAAAGAAATAATTGTGGCTCCTAAACATACTAATATATGAGTTCTAAATCCTGCTGGACTATTTTTAAATTCTCTTTCATAGCCAACAAGTCCCCCTATTATTACACTTACTATAAGCCTTTCTAACACTACTATATAATCCATATTCCACTCCCCATTACAGTATAATTACTTATATTATATTCATAGGTTTAATATTGTTTTAAAAAATGTTATAATTATTTTACAACTAAAGGCAAGGAGGATTTTAGATAATAATTTAAATTTATCTAAATAACCGTTATATGAAAAGAAAAGAAAAGTTAATTCGTATAATTACCGGAATAATCTGTGGTTTATCTGTATTATCTCTAATAGTTACTATTGTCTCATCTATTTCTATGCTTTTAGGATTTGATGTTAATATTCAATCGAAATTATTAACTCTAATAAGCACCTCTGATATTGTATCTACTGAAATATCATCTTTACTCATACTAATCTGTATGTCCATCGGAATTATTGTATGCTTGAATATAAATAAAAATTCAACTAATTAGAATATTATATTAAAAAATTAATCTCAATGAAGAAATTCTATATCTTCATTGGGATTATATATTTTTTACTATCTAAAATACATATCTATTAATTCTGGAAACTTATCTATCTTATAATCATAATCTTCTACTTTTCCAAATCCATAAGCTGCATATACAAAAGGGATTCCTGCTATCCTAGCTGCATTTCTATCACCTTGTGTATCTCCAACATACATAGGATTCTTTAAATTATTTCTATTAATTATGAGTTTTATATTTTCACCCTTTGTAAGTCCCGTTCTTCCTGGATGTTCAAAATCTATAAAATATTTTTTCATGTTATGAGCATGAAAAAAAGCTTCTATATAACCGTGATGACAGTTGCTTACTATAAACAACTTATATTTCTGTGAAAGTTTCTTTAATGTTTCTTCTAATCCTTGAAAAAGTATTCCTCCATGAAACGGTAAATATTCATTTTCTTTCTTACAGCAATAATTCATAAATTCAATTGCTCTTTCTTCCTGCAAATCTGGAAGAAGGGCCTTAACTAAATCTATAACTGGTACCCCTACTAATGATTTTAATTTTTCCTTTGTAATTATTGCATCTATATCATTAAAATCCCTTATAGCTTCATTCCATATCTCTACAATAGCATCTAATGAATCCCACATAGTCCCATCTAAATCAAATATAATGCTATCTACTGTTTCTAATAACATAAACCCACTCCTTATCCTTAATTATTAATTATCCTTAGTAATTTATCTATTATTAGGCTCTAAGTAAACTATTTCCTTACCATGTTGCTTTGCATATTCAATTTCACTTCTTGTGCTAGAACCTATATATCCATCCTTATTTATAACAAAGATTCCATCTGCCATATCAATTTTTCTTTTATGCATATCATCTAGCATGATTTTGACTTCATCCGTAATTATAGTTCCAAATTCCCCATCAGCATGACCAAATAATCCTACTGATATCACAATTTTCCCCTGGAGAGTTAATTCCTTTTGAGCTTTTATAAAATCATTCTTAAATTTTGTACTTCCACAAAGAGTTATCACTTTATATTTACCAACCATTTTATCCTCCATTTACCAACTATAAAATATAAAATTCTTAAAAATTATAAGTGACACATTCTTATACAAAGAATGTGTCATTAAACTTTAATAATTGACTAATATCTCTATTATACCACAATTATATAATATATTTTTAAAAATATTTTATTAATGGAAATTAATTCAACTTAATATCTTTGCTATCTTGTTCTAATTTACTTAATTCTTCATCAATAATACTCTTATCTAATCTTTCAAATAAAACATGAAAATCCCCTATATTTACTCCTGAATTTAATTGAATCTCTCTCCATCTATTTTCTTCGCAATAAAACCAGCTTTTAATCTTCTCTGAGGATTCTGGCAAAAATGGATTTAGAAGATTTGCTAGGTTTACAATAGCATATAAACAATTATAAATAGTATTTCCACACTTTTTATTATCTTGTTTTATAGTAATCCATGGCGTTTCTTCATCAAAATACTTATTTATACTTCGTATAAATGTAAATATTCTTTCTATAGCAGCTTTCAAATTTCCTTCTTCTATATTTTCACCAATATTTTTATATAATTCTTTTATAGTAACTTTAATTGATTCTTCCACTTTTCCTTCTGGTACATTATTGCTAAAATTTTTCTTAACAAACACTAAAGTTCTATTAACTAGATTTCCATAGGCCCCTAATAATTCACCATTATTTTTATTTACAAACTCTCTCCAAGAAAAATCAGTATCTCTTCTTTCAGGTCCATTCGCAATAAAGAAATATCTTATTAAATCACTATTATATTTATCTACTATATCAGGTATCCAAACAGCCCAGTAATTGCTAGTGGATATTTTCTTTCCTTCTAAAGTCACATATTCACTAGAAATAACCTTATCCGGATTTCTTTCTGGACCTGTTCCTCTTAACAATGCTGGAAGTATAATTGTATGAAAAGGTATATTATCTTTACCATGAATATAATAGGAAATACTGCTACTATTCCAATAATCGCTACAATTTTTATTATTTTCTTCTCCCCACTTCTCACTTACAGTTAAATATCCTAATACTGCATCAATCCACACATATACTTTCTTATCTTCAAACCCTTTAATTGGTATATCTATCCCTATATCTAAATCCCTCGAAATAGCTCTATCCTTTAAGCCTTCATTTAAGTATCTTTCTGTACTATTTACTGCATTTATTCTCCAATTTTTTCTAGATTTTTCTAAATGCTTTCTAAGTCCTTTTTCAAAAGTAGATAATGCAAAGTATAATTGTTTAGTAGATTTTACTATTGGCTTACTACCACATAATTTACAATGCCGATCCTTTAGCTCTAAAGGATCTAAAAGAGTTGAACAATTTTCACATTGATCTCCTCTTGCAATGCTATTACAATGTGGACATACTCCTTCTACATATCTATCAGGTAAAAATTGCTTACACTCCTCACAATAAACTTGTTTTACTTTTTTTTCATATATCAATCCTTTTTCATATAAAGTTATAATTATCTTTCTTACTTCTTCCTTATGCTGATTATCATCAGTTCTTGAATAACAATCATAGCTGAAATTTAACTTATCAAAGCAATACTTAAATTCCTCATGATATCTATTAGCTATAACTTCTGATGAGACACCTTCTTTTTTCGCTCTAATAGAAATAGGTGTTCCGTGACAATCACTTCCCGAAATATATAGTACATCATCCCCTTTTGCTCTATAGTACCTAGCTATAACATCTCCTGGCAATAGTGCTGCGATATGCCCTATGTGCAATGAGCCATTGGCATATGGCCATGCTCCTCCAATTAAAATATTCAATCTATTCTCCTCCTCTTACACTACTTAATTTTATCTACTTAGCTAAATCATAAATTTATAGTAAAACTAAAAAACTCTCGCTCCTAAGAAATTAATCTTAGGAACGAGAGTTAAAACTTCGTGTTACCATCCTACTTCATTTATATTTCACAATATAAACCTCTTCAAGTACGCTATAATTCAAATTACTTATATAGAATTTATTCCATGACTAGTACATAGATAAAACATCTCATCATAATTTTGTTTATAGTTATACTCTATCACTATTACGGGTGAACCCGTTGCAGCCTTAATATTAAAATCTCGGTGCACTGCTCCAAGGCCATTTTCTCTTTAATATCCTTTGCTTCTTCTCACCAATGAAAGCTCTCTGTATAAGTATTCTTAAAGTTACTTTCCTTTTCTTTGCATTTAACTATTATACTTCTAATTATATGTTTATTTATTAAATTGTCAATTGAAGTTTAAAAATATTAATATTTAATAGTTTTTATCATAAATAAAAAATAGTAATACTTTATTATTATTATTAAAATAATTATGCATTTTATAACTAAGCTATCTAAAATTATCAGTGGAAATAGCATCATAAAATCAGCAAATAACAATATAGTAATCTTTTGTTTTAATGTCATTGCTTTTTTCTTTATAAAACTATCTAAGTGTTTTTTATATATCTTTGTACTCTTAAACCAAACATCAAATCTCTCAGACCCTTTTACAAAGAAAAAGGATGCTAACAGCAAAAATGGTGTTGTAGGGAGTATTGGCAATATAATTCCTATAGCTCCTAGTGTAAAACATATCAACCCTATAGATACACATATAAACTTTTTACACTTATTCATAGTAACACCCTCCCTAACTTCTAACATAGACAATACTTTTCATATGTATACACTATAATAACCAACAATTATTTTCAATATACTTTATTTATTAATTTCTTCTATTTTAATAATTTAAATCGTTATCTTTTATAACAAATATAGGAGCAGAAAAAGCCTACCATCTTTATGGTAGACTTTTTCTGTCTGCGTCTTTGTTTAATGTCTAGTTCTTTTAAAATTATAGGGAAATTTTAAATGAAACTAATTATATATATTAAATTGTTAATATATAGCATAAAAATTTTGTTCTATAATGTTATTATAATACAAAATACTAAAATTTCAAATTATATTTTTCTACAAAATTTTAATATTTTTTTAACTATCGTTTTTTATTCCGATGCACTAGAATATACACTATTAATATCGTCTTTAGACATATTTAAATTAATTTCAGTATATTCTTTGATATGTTACTCCTTTCAAATAGAAGCTTATTTCCTATAAGTGTAAACGTTTATAGAAGATATTAATTAAAGTATATCATTATTACATTCTATGTCAATTCATTATAATAAAGTGAAATGTTAATTTTATTTGTACTAATATATACTAATTTAAAATTAAATATGATATATTTAATTTTGTTATTAATACAATCATAGGAGAATTATAGGAGAATTATTATGGAAAATAAATTTAAAATAACAAACCCTAGATATCAACAAATAGCTGCCGATGTTGCAGCGAAAATCGTTGATGGTCATTATAAAGTTGGTGATAAGATTTATGCAAGGTCTTCTCTTGCAAGTCAATATGGTGTTTCATCTGAAACAGCAAGACGAGCTATTTGCGTATTATCCGATTTAAATATTGTAGATACTTCAAAGGGCAGTGGAGTTACTATAACGTCCTATGAAAATGCCATTAAATTTATTAAACAATATAATGATATTACAACTATAAATAATCTAAAGGAAGATATTATTGATAGTGTTGAGAGACAAAAAAAAGAAATTAAATTTCTTTATGGGCGCCTTTCTGACCTAATTGATAAAACTGATAGATTTCGTTCTGTAAATCCATTTATGCCATTTCAAATAGAAATAACATCTGCCACACCTTATATTAACAAATCTGTGTCAGATATAAACTTTTGGCATAATACATCAGCAACAATAATTGCAATAGGAAGAAATGATTCTTTACTCATGTCTCCTGGCCCATATGCAACCTTTCAAGAAAATGATATATTTTACTTTATTGGAGATGAGAATTGTATTGATCGTGTTAAAAAATATATCTATCCATAAATAAACTTACTTTGTATAAATAAACCTGAACTATTCACCAAATTTATTTTTGAGTACCTATCTTCAAAATTATGGTATTTAAGATGAATTTGGTGATTATTTTTTTCTTTCAATTTAGGGATTATATTTGAAATTTGACAAAGAAACAACTTAATGATAGTATTAGGTTGTTACTTTAGAAGGAGGATTTATATTGATAAAATTCGAAAAAATTTCAAAAAAATTTAAAAATACTACTGTTCTTTCAGATGTCACTTTTGAGATTGAAGAAGGACAATTAGTAGCCATTATAGGTGAAAGTGGTTGTGGAAAAACAACTACGCTTAAAATGATTAATAGGCTTATAAAACCAACATCAGGTAAAATTCACATTAATGGTGAAGATATTAGTATGAAAAATGTAATAGATCTTCGGAGAAACATTGGTTATGTTATTCAACAAACAGGTTTATTTCCACATATGACCATAAGAGAAAATATTGAACTAATCCCTAAAGTTCAAAACAAAAGTGCTGAAGATATAACTCAAAGAACTTATGATTTAATGGATATGGTAGGTCTTGACTGCAATGAATTTCTTGATAGGTACCCAACAGAACTTAGTGGTGGTCAACAACAAAGAGTAGGTGTTGCAAGAGCATTCGCTACAAATCCAGATATAATATTAATGGATGAACCATTTTCAGCTTTAGACCCAATTACTCGTTCAAGTTTACAAGATGAACTTGTTAGTTTGCAATCAAAGTTAAAAAAGACAATTGTGTTTGTAACTCATGATATGGACGAGGCTATAAGAATATCTGATAAAATATGTATAATGGATAAAGGTGAGATTATTCAATACGACACTCCTGAAAATATATTAAAAAATCCTGTGAACGATTTTGTTTCAGAGTTTGTTGGTAAAAAAAGAATATGGACATCTCCTGAATTTATTAAAGCTGAAGATATTATGATAGAAAACCCTATAACTTGCTCTGAGGACCTATCAATATTTAAATGCATAGAAAAGATGCGTTCATATAAAGTTGACAGTTTAATGGTTATTGACAACAAATCTAAAAAACTACGTGGTATTGTAAAAGCAAAACAAATGCGATTAATTGATGATAAGTCAATTAAGATTAGTTCTGTTCTTGACGATAATTATATTTATGTTTCCCCCAATGATACTATCATCGATGTTTTAAAAAGCGTAAATGAAAATAACATTTCAACAATCCCCGTTTTAAATGATAAGGGTAGTCTTATTGGATTAATCACAGAAAGTAGTCTTGTTACAACGCTTAGCCAGCAATATATAGAAGAGGAGGCGTAGTAATATGAATATTTTTGAATACTTTTTACAAAACAAAACTCAAATTATCTCATTATTGATTGAACATATCGAACTTACTGCAATTTCAGTTGGATTAGCTATTTTAATCGGTGTTCCCTTAGGGATTCTCATTTCTTATGTGAAAAAGCTAAATAAACCCATTCTTGGAGTTACAAATATTATTCAAGCTATTCCTAGCATGGCTTTATTAGGACTTTTCATACCATTTTTAGGTATAGGAACTATTCCAGCAGTTGCAACTGTAGTTCTATATTCTTTATTACCTATAATTAAAAACACATATACCGGAATTTCTAACATTAATCCACAGACCATTGAAGCAGCAAAAGGAATTGGGTTAACCAAATTTCAAATACTAACAAAAATTCAAATTCCACTAGCACTACCTATTATAATGGCTGGAGTTCGTATTTCTTCTGTTACTGCTGTAGGATTAATGACAATTGCTGCCTTTATAGGTGCAGGTGGTTTAGGCTATCTTGTGTTCTCAGGAATAAGAACTGTAAATAATAATCAAATCCTAGCCGGTGCAATCCCAGCCTGTTTACTTGCTTTAGTTGTAGACTTTTTAGCTGGCGTTGTTGAAAAACTAGTAACCCCTATAAGTTTGCAAGAAGTTAAGTCTACCGCTAAAAAAGATTTGATTAAAACTCGTAAATTTCAAAAAAGATTATTAGTAATTTCAAGTATTTTTATTATTTTAGTATTTGTATTTTCTTCAATTACCAAAGTTAATACTAACTCAAAATCTATTACTGTAGGAAGTAAAGATTATAGTGAACAAGTTATATTAAGTAACATGGTTGCTGATTTAATAGAAGAAAAAACTGATATTTCAGTAAATCGTAAAGTAAATCTTGGTGGAACTCAAGTATGCTTTTCTGCTTTAAAATCTGGTGATATAGATTTATACATTGAATATAGTGGGACAGCTTATGGAGATACTTTAGGCTATCCACCTATAAGTGATGTGGAAAAAGTCTATGACACTGTGAAAAATGATTTCAAAGAAAAATATGATATTGAAGTTTTAAACCAAATAGGATTCAACAATACTTATGCTCTAGCTGTTAAAGAAGAAACAGCTAAGAAATATAATTTAGAAAGCATCAGTGATCTCTCACTTGTTGCAAGTAATTTAAAGTCTGGGACTACTCTTGAATTTTTAAATCGTGATGATGGACTTCCTGGATTAACTAAAGAATATAATTTTACATTTAATGATTCCATAGGGCTTGATGGCTCCTCTCGATATACTGCTCTTGTCAATGACAAAGTGGATGTGGTAGACGCCTTTGCAACAGATGGTTTATTGAAAAAGTTTGAATTAAAAACATTAAAGGATGATAAAAACTTTTTTCCACCTTACTATGCAATGCCTATAGTTAGAAGTGAAACCGTTGAAGAATTTCCAGAAATAGTTCCTCTATTAGAAGAGCTATCAACTGTTCTTAATGATACTGTTATGATGGAACTTAATTATAAGGTTGACGAATTGCAAATTGACCCTGCTGATGTAGCACGTGAATTCTTAGAGGAACAAGGACTAATATAAATACAATAATATTTTATTATATTTATATTTTATTTAATGAGTTATAGATTAGATTTCAAATACAAGAGACTGTGCAGAATAGATTAAAAATCACTCAGCAACAGTCTCTTTTTCTCATTAAAGTTATTTTTTTTATCTAATCCTTAGTATTTGTCCTGGATATATTAAATTAGGATTTGATATACCATTAATAGCTGCTAACTCTTGATAGGTTGTACTATGCTTTTCTGCTATTCTACTTAGCGTATCACCTGACTGTACTATATAGTATTTACTATCTTTTCTATTATCATCTATGCCTGAATTTTGGGGTATACTGTCCACTTAATATTATTCCTTCATTGAACTCATTTAAATCACAATTCCCAATTACTCCTGATACTTGTCCAGTATTTGAATATTGAAAGCCCATCCATTCATTCCATATTGGGTTGTTATCAGGTCTATTTACTCCATATTCAGCAATCCATAAAGGATATATCCATAACCTCTCGTCTAAACTAGTTCTTGCAAAATTAGTATAGGTATAAACTACAATACCTTTGCCAGTTAGCTTCTTAACTTCTTCTAAAAATGTTATAGCTGCACTTGTTAAAGATATCTTATCTAAACCATTAGTTTGTTCTATATCTATAGCTAATCTGCAATCAAATTTTCTATTTCCAATGGTATTTACAAAATGTCTAGCTTGAGCTTTAGGATCTACTCCACCTAGAAAGTAGTGATAAAATCCTATCTTCAACCCCTTAACTTTAGCATTTTCATAGGATGATGAAAAAAAATTATTAACATAGCTTATACCTTCCGTTACTTTAATATAAACTATTTCTATTCCACTATCTTTTACCTTATTAAAATTCACATTTCCTTGCCAACTGCTTATATCAATCCCCTTATAATTACTACTATTTCTACTTTCCATAGAAACACCCCCTCTATATATAAATATGGGATTTATAAATTTATTTTACTCTCAAATTACAGTTTATATAATATATAACTGATTTCAACAAGATAAAAGTGTTCTAGCAAATATTCATCCTATGGAAAATAGCTACTTGACATTTAAGATGTCAAATAGCTATTTCTATTTTATTAATTTATTGTCTTATGATGACTTCCATATCAGCTATCATTAAATCTGCTGCTTGAAGCTCAGCTCCACCAACATACCAAGCTTGAGCATTTAAATATACTATATTCCCATTTTTGTATGTTTCAGTAGTCTTAACTAAATCATTTTCTATTAATTCTTTAGCTGTTGAATAATCTTCAGAACCACTTGTTCCTGCTGCCTTATCTACTACAAAAATGTAATCGGGATTTTTAGATAATAAATATTCGTAAGTTATACTTTGACCATGGTTTGATACTTCAATATTAGCATCCGTTGCTGTAAATCCAAATTTATCATAAACAATTTTGAATTTTTATACTGCAATTTAACTTTTAAAATTTAGATAAGATGAATTTTATTGCTAAAAACAATAAATAATAAAGCTCATTTACATTGGTTGCATATAATAGTAAAATTCTAATTGAGATAATTAGATATTTTAAAATACATTCACAATAAATATAAGTTAATTTGTAATTATTTAAGTTTTAAATGTATAAAGGGGATTATTTAAATTATGATTAAGAAGGATGTTTTTCAAAAAAATAGTGTGATTTTATCATTAGCTTTACTATGTACCTTACTTTGGGGAAGTGCCTATCCATCTATAAAGATTGGCTACTCTTTATTTTCTATAGGGGAAAATGATATTTTTGGCAAGCTTCTTTTTGCAGGCAATCGATTTGCTTTAGCAGGTATTCTGGTAATTTTATTGACTTGGATAATTCAAAAGAAATTTCCTACTCCTAAAAAGGAAGCCTTAAGTCATATTGCACTACTTGGATTTGTTCAAACTACTTTGGAATATTTATTTTTTTACATAGGACTTTCTCATACTACCGGTGTTAAGGGGTCCATACTAAATGGTACTGCAACCTTTATGGCTGTAATTCTTGCTCATTTTATATACTTAGATGATAAATTAAATTCTCAAAAAGTTTTAGGATGTATCGTTGGATTTATGGGAGTAGTTATAATTAACTTAGGTGGTGAAATTGGAAGTGGTTTTACCTTTACTGGTGAAGGATTTATTATTCTTGCTGCTGCTTCCTTTGCAATTGGATCTCTTATAAGTAAAGAAGCTGCTAAAAGAGAAGATAGTATGATAGTCACAGGATGGCAACTTCTCTTTGGAGGGGCTTTACTTATAATTGTAGGTGTCCTTGGAGGGGCACGAGCTTCTATACCTTCTACTGAAGCTATGCTATTACTTTTATATCTCGCCCTTCTTTCTTCAGTGGCTTTTACAATATGGACTATCCTATTAAAGCATAATAATGTCGGTAAAGTTTCTATATACAACTTTTTAACTCCTGTGTTTGGTGTTTTTCTTTCTGCAATATTCTTAAAAGAATCTATTTGGCATTGGAAAAATCTTTTAGCTCTTGTATTAGTATGCATTGGAATTTATATTGTAAATAAGCCTAAAGTTAAAAATAGTTAACTAAAATTAATAGACTCTACGAACTAATTATTCATATAGTCTATATTATTAATAATTTCTCATTTACATTAATATTGTATTTAATCATAATAAAAATAAGAAGATTGTAAATCACAATCTTCTTTATCCATTTTCCAATTATAAAATTTTAAATATTTTTATTGTAATACTCCCTTTTAGTTATAGAGTAACAAACATCATCATATATTCTTCCATCATAAATTTCACTAGCCATCCTTAATGTTCCCTCATATTTAAATCCACACTTTTCTATAACCCTTTTAGACTTCTTGTTAACATCATAATGATAACAAGATATTAATTCACATTCCATTTCTTCAAATAAATATTTTATTACTCTTCTCACCGCTTCAGCCATAATTCCTTTTCCCCAATATTCTTCAGAAAGTACATATCCTATCATTCTTGCCCTTAACAAATTTCTTTTCACATCTCTATGATTGCCAATTGAACCAATTACCCTATTATTTTTCTTATATACAATTGCCCATACCTCATCATTCTTTATAAATGACTGAAGTATCCCCTTAGATATTTCTTTATTTTTATGTGGTTTCCACCCTGCCATAGGACCAACATTTGGATTTTTAGAATACTCGTAAAAATCATCTAAATCTGTGATTTTCCAACTTCTTAAAATCAATCTTTCTGTTTCTAACAACTTCATATTCACACCTCTTAACTGTTTTAATTTATTCTTTACCCTTACCATCTTATTATTATATGTAAATAATAGGTTTTGGTAGTTATTTCTTAGAATAAATATACCATAAATAGATTTTAACTCCTCTAATTTATGCACTTAATTCCTTAATACCTTCCTAAAAATAAAAAAAGAACTTTGAAATCTCAAAGTTCTCTTTTATATTGATAAAACTATCTACCTTCAAAATTTAGTTCCTAAATTATATTTTGCTACTAAATTCTTCAATAAATTATATACCCTTTTTCCAAGCATTAACATAATAAAATAATTACCTACCATATGAATTAAATCATAGGGTATTCCATTTATCCAATAAGTAAAAGCAAATGTTGTAGACACTGTAAAGATATATGGTATTGAATACAGTGCACCAAATAACATTCCAAACACACCGGATACTATACTCCAACCTAAAAAATTTTCTTTAATTATTTTTCTAAATAACAGCACTACTAGTACTAACACAGGCCAAACAACCCAGTATCCAAACCACCAAGTTCCCATTCCACTAACAAGCCCTAATAAAAAGTTAAATACTACTACAACTACCAATGCTCTTCTACCTAGTACTAAAGTATATATTATAAGTAAAAAAGATACTGGTTCTATATTAGGTATTCCACTCATCATAACTTGTAACACAAGCATTAGCGCTCCAAGTAATGCCAATATTATCAAATCCTTAGTTTTATACATATTACCAACCTATTGTAAGTATAAGTTCTATCTTATCGCCATCTTTTATAACAGTATCATCTATACCAGTTTGAGAATTTTCTCCATTTATTTTTAGATTCCACCACTCTTGCTTACTTGCATCCGCATTTAGACCATCTGCTCCTGTTATAAATCTAGTAGCTTGAGATGCATCAGTTACAATTATCTTCATTTCATCTAATGCTTTTCCTAGAGTTTCTGAACTAGTAGCATGTGTATAGGTTTTTTCATGCTTATCCTTTTCACTTATAACAGTAACTTCTATAGTTTTATCTCCTTCAACTTTTTGTTTTGCATTAAAGTTTTTGTAGATAAAAAATCCACTAATTGCAATAATTATGACTATTAAAGAAATTATTATTGACTTCATATTCTTTTTCATAGCTTCTCCTCCTAATAAATAAAATAACTCTCCTTCATTAGAGAAAGAGAGATTTCCGTGACTACTATTAGCCTTATCTCTATGTAAAAACTCCATTTCCATGCTATCATATATGTTTTATAAAATCAATGTATTCTAATTCAAATCCTATTATGCATATAAAATATTTAATATGCATAATAGGATTTGATATTTTATAATTCCTTCATATTCTTAAAACTTTTCATAAATATACATGTATCACTTAATTAAGTACTTTATTATTCTATTCAGATTACATGATTATTATGATAAAAACTTTATTATAATTATATTTTTATACTTTTCAAAATAGTTTTTAACAGAAACCTAACATTTATCATATCTTATATATACCTGAGTAAATTGAACACTTATAAATTTGCTTATACTAAATTCTGTTCTATATTATTTAATATATTTTTACATAACCACATGATTATAAAAGATATAAATATATTCCATATGAACGTAGCTATTATAGAGATTGTGCCTAGCTCCAATACTATAGCTAAGACTACCGCGCCTATAATTCCTGGCAAAGCAAGTATTATCAATGCCAATATGGTTAAAAGCATTAGTAAGCCTTTACCTGTAACCTGTTTGAATATTTTTTGAGACAATACATCTCCTGATATAAATAACATTCCGAATCCAAATCTTGCTACTATGCATACTAATATTTCTATAGGTGATGAACCTAATATTATTCCTGCAATAATAAATATTATAATTCCATCTATGATACATTTTATTAAGCTTTCAGAAACTATATATAGAAGTTTTTTAAGTGGACTTTCAGGAATTAAATAAATATAGTGCATTTTTAGTTCCCTTACCCATCGACCTGTAAAAGTCAAAAATAATTGAATATATGTGGCCATAGCAAAGGTAGCTACTATGCTTCCTACTTCCTTCATAGTTAGTGTAAATATAGCCACAATTACTATTTGAATTAAAGTAGTATTATCTAAAAATAATTTTCCCGCTCTCTTATTTTCCAGCATATGCTTAAAGAAAAATACAGACGCTCCTCTTCCTTTATTTATTCCACTGTTTTTTAGTTTTATTTTCTTAGTATCTTTAGTATCTACTATTCTACCTTCTTTTGCATCTTCCTTACGTTTATACATAGTTTCTGTGGCTTGAAGCACATCTTCATAATATTCATTCTTACTTTTCATAAGAATAAATATAGTTAAACCTATACCTAGAATTGTTAATATTATATATATCAGCGCATTAGAATTTTCACCTATCAAAAATCCATAAATTAAAGCCTTTAGCCATCCTACAAATGGAATATACTCTAGATATCCCTCATTTATTCCATTAGCTATAGCCTCTATTCCTCTTCCACCGCTTTTTATGTTAAGTAAAATAGATATTACTACAGGCAGCACTAGAAGATAAATTAGCACCTTTACTATTTTCTTTTTCTTTTCACTACCACTAGTAATTGAATAAATAGCCATAGACATAATGCTACTTATAAAAGTTAATACAAAGTATCCTATAAATATCACTATTACCCCTATAATATTTACCCCGTACATCTGATTAAGTATACTGGCTTGGAAAAGTATAAATATAGAAATAAGTAAAGACATTCCTAGCTGTCTCACAAGTCCATATATAAGTACTTTTTTAATTGATACAGGAGAAACAAAAAGTAAATTCACATCAGCCATTTTAAAAAATGTGGCTCCTGAAGATAAACCTTGGATAATTTGACTTATAAACAAGAACATAAATAGTGCATATATAATTGCTCCTAGTTCTGACATTGATCTTAAACTTTTTCCATCAGCACTATTAGAAGTCATAGCTGAACTTATAAGCACAAAGGCCATTAAAGCTATTATAATTATATATCCTATTAATTTACCAGGATGATTCTTTAAGTCCTTTATTTGATTTTTTAAGGTTGTTCTCCATAGATAAATAATTCCTTTCACTACTGATCACCCTTTCCTTCAGTGATGTGAAAGAATAATTCTTCTAATCCTTCATTAGATTTCTCAGCATCTTCTTTTATCTTTGTTGCAGCAATCTTTCCATTCATCATGATATGTGCCACATCCCAAAATTCTTTCACACTGTCAATCATATGAGTACTTATTATCATTGCTATCCCTTGACTTTTTAATTCCATTACTAGTCCTTTTAATGCCTTAATTCCATGAGGATCAAGACCCACTAAGGGTTCATCAAAAATTATGACCTTAGGCTTTGGAAGTAGTGCGCAACATATACTTACCTTCTGCTGCATTCCTTTAGAGAGCTCTTTTCCAAATTTTTTTCTTTTATCGTCTAGTTCAAATATCCTTAACAGTTCTTCAGCATATTCCTTCCAATCTGTAAGCTTGTATCCTCTAGCAATAAACTCTAAATGTTCTTCCACAGTTA
>Ga0213825_1001135_pt1 | contig 18636 bp, 13 predicted proteins | sample MC6MC0900MG_FD_179896 | JGI IMG/M metagenome (GOLD analysis project Ga0213825, IMG submission 179896) | Enriched soil aggregate microbial communities from Iowa State University, Ames, United States - MC6-MC0900-MG | ecosystem: Environmental > Terrestrial > Soil > Unclassified | place: USA: Iowa... | reverse complement strand
CTCAGGTCTGCGCAGGTGTAACACTGGTACTTGCCCCGCAAATGCTCAGGAAATTCGCTGTACTCCAGAATGCCTTCGAGCAAGGCCATCTCGAGTGACAACGGGGGTTGGTCTTGCCGCTCACGCAGCCGATTGATCACGGCCAAGGCCACGTCATTGAATGGCTGGGCGCGGCCACTGCCTACGTTGAAGATGCCGCTGGAGTGCGGGCTATCAAGGAAGAACATGTTCACCTTGACCACATCATCCACAGAGACGAAGTCACGCAGATGGCCACCGTTCGGGTACTCGCCATAACTGCCGAACAGGCTGACTTTGCCGTGGGCCTGGTACTGGTTGTAGCAGTGCAGGGCCACTGACGCCATAGTGCCTTTGTGCTGCTCATGGGGCCCGTAGACGTTGAAATAACGCAACCCGACGATCTGGCTACGTGCGGCCGCTAGCTGCCGGCGTACGTGTTGATCGAAGAGAAATTTCGAATAGCCGTAAACATTCAGCGGGCGCTCACATTCACGTTGTTCGCGAAAGTCCTGGCCTGCGCCGTAGACGGCTGCCGATGATGCGTATAAAAACGGGACCTGCTGATGTTGAGCAGCCGCCAGCAACTCACGACTGAACCGGTAGTTGTTATCCATCATGAAGCGACCGTCAGCTTCAACGGTGCTCGAACATGCGCCTTGATGCAGTACGGCGCGCACCTTGCCGAACTGGCCACGGCTGAAGCGCTCGAGGAAGTCGTCCTTGTCCAGGTAATCGGAAATTTCGCTGCAGGCCAGGTTGCGGAATTTGTCACCGTCAGTCAGGTCATCGACAGCGATGATTTCGGTTTCGTTGCGTTGGTTGAGCGCCTGAACGAGGTTGCTACCGATAAAGCCCGCGGCGCCGGTTACGATGATCGTCATGCCAGATTCCCCGTGAGGGTGCGGAGCCCGCATTTTAATCAAGGGGAAGTGAGGTGGCGTTAACCTGGGTCAAGTAATGGCCAGGTTTGAGATCTGGGGGACTGGCTTTAAACCGTCCACCTACGAGCCAGCGCGGAGCGCAGCGCCCCCTTTATCAGAGGCGCTCTTGATTTGCTGTTGATGTGCTTTCAGCGCAGCCTGAAACCGCCAATTGCGTGGCTAATTCCTTCCAGCAACACCCCGAAAATCAGGATGCTCATCCCCATACCGATTACGGTGAAAACCGATAGACCTATGACGATTCCTAAAGCTATCTGTCCGGCCAGCCAGTTGTTTCCGCGCTGATGAGCGCCGTAGCGCCGCATCGGCGCATCGTCGTCCATTACGGCCCGCAGGTCGTCTTCCATGATGATTCCTTGGTACATTGGAGGGAGCCGCCGAAGTCTGTATGAAGCCACAGTCTGTTCCTCCGGTAGCGAGTGAAAGCAACAGCGGTGCTAACGGGCGGCATTCAAGCATGCGTGGAAAGCATCGCCAAGCGATTTATCTACAAGCTGGAGCACGAGGACAGCGATCAGGGCCTGGCTTCAAGTCTACGACCCAGCAGCAGAATACCAGTGTTCGCATAATGCATATTATGTTAAATCGATTATTATTCGTTACTTCGCAGACGATCAACTGTCCAATCCCACATACCTCCGGTCAAATCCCCACAAACCCCCGTTTCCCAGAAATTCAAAAGCTTGGGTTCCATTCATAATCCTATCTCTGCGCATGGCCCTTCACTAACCTCCGGTTGACCCCACCCGACCCTGAACCCCATTTGACCACGAAATCCACCATGGCAATGCTGCAGCTTTCTGCTACAGGTTAAAGGAGCCATCACTCATTCTAGCCCCCTGGTTCTGTCATGACTCGGCCGTTCATCCCATTCCCGATTTTCCCTCCCTACGTTTACTGGAGGCCAAATCAGCTTCGATCCTTTCCTACGAATCAGGCTGTGGCTGATCGGCTAACCCAGATAGACCCGGCAGCCCATCCCTTCATCAACATCTGGTACGTCGACAGGTATGTGAATTGGATTGCTCACAATTGGGGTGCAGAAAATCCTCACCGCCAGTACCACAGCTGCATTATGGGTCTGGAGAAAATGCTCAATTGGAGCTTTGCTCATGGTCTGTCACTCGTTGACTGGCGCCGCAACGACTTTGAGAACTACGCAGAGTTTGTGCTCAACCCGCCAAAAGCTTGGACTGTGTACGGCAAACAGGCTCGCTTCGTGCAGGAACCCGGCGTCGCATTTGAGGGTTGGTCTATAAACCCAATCTGGCGCCCGTTCCTTGATTCCAGATCAATTAGTGATGACGGCGAAATCGAGAAAAATGTCTGGAAGCGAGAGATTCGCTGCGCGACGCAGTTTCTGGATTTTTACCTCAAAGATACTTCAGCCTCACGTGAAAACGTTGCCGCGCAGCCCCTTGCTGATCTTGCTTTCAAGCAACCCAAGGCAATCGGTTTTTTGACCGATGCTGAGCTGGAATGGGTCTTGAAGTCACTCCCAAATTTCTTGGGCGTGCATGAATTTCGAATAATTGAGATGTACCTGATCATGGCTAGGTACTCGGGCCGCCGGCTCTGGAGCGTCATGGGAACCGCCAGGTCGCCCAGCCATCTCGATCAGTTCAATCGTAGGTCGGACGGACGTTGGGTTGAGCTTCGCTCAGCCAAGGATGGCTGGCTGCCGTTGTCGCCCCATTTCGATGAAGTCTTTGGTCGTTACCTGCGTTACCTGAATATTGATCCGCTCCACCCTCTCCCATCGATTCCAATTTTCCCCAAAGATGATCGGAGTTCTTACTATCCCAAAGCGCTCGGGCGCATCCTTGTTTCCATCAGAGACGCTTTGGCTGACAGCGCAGCTGGATCTGATGATCCAGAGATCTCCAGTGCCTCGGAGAAGATTCGCGGTTTGACGGTTATGTTGGTTAGTCGCAAGCCTGTTCCTGAGTGAGAACTGCCATTGGCATTCTAATGGAAGCGTTGAACGCGCCTCTGCGGGGACTGCTGTCGTTAACCGTGTTTCGGCCATCAGACCTCGTCCTGGCTCTTCGGGCGTCCATGCTCACGCCTGCGCGCTCCTCGTGCAGTCGCCATCAAGGGATGCCTTTGCTTGTATCTTGTGACCCCTGCCCGCTTTATGGCCATCGCACCAACTCCAGCTCCTTGAGCCGGATGGCCATCGCCGAATCCGAGACGCCGAATTGCTGGGCGAGTGACACCAGGTTCTGGTTGTTGAAGCGAGTGCATCGCGCCAGAGCCAGTTCACGTTCTCCCGACTCTTTTGGGGCATAGAGGAGCCGATCCGGATTGTTGGGGTCGAGGTGATAGGCAATCACGTCGCTGAAGCGCAGCTGCCCCTTGCAGCAGAACATAAATTCGAACCGTTCCCTCACCAGCTTTTGAGGCATGAGGAAGCAGGCCGCGAAGCGATCGGCTTGTCGCTCTGCGGGTGCGCGTGGCGTTTGCAACGGGCTGCCATCAAACGCGCGGTCACGATGCATGACGGTGTCCTCATGCAGCACAAGATGGCCGACTTCATGGGCCCCCGTGAAGAGCTGAACTTTGTCACCAAACTCGGTCGCGACAGCGATCTTATTGGATTGACGGTCAATCAGGCCCGCAATGCGAGTACCGGTTTTATGCCGATTGAACTGGGTGTCTCCCAGGGTGGGATATTCGTGATAGTCGTAGCCGCAGACCATGGCGGCGATCCGGGGGCTGCGCATCATCATCGGTGGAATTTCTTGATCTGGCCAGAGGTACCGGCGATCACGGTAAATCTGCATGAGCAGGTCAGTCGCTGCTTTCTCGATTGAAGCTTCGTTCATGGCAGAACACCACATGTAGGCTGTAAAATACAATTTAGCCCAATATGTAGTGTTTTAAATATATGGCTAACCCACCATATGGGTTTTCAGATGAACGGTTGAAGAGGTTGGCACAAGAAATAAAGTGATTTCATTTCGCCATCTTTATGTTCGCCCTGCTCCAGGTTGTGTGCGAGGATTCGGCTACGGCGGTGGCCGATGAGGGCGTGCCAGACGCTATCCACACATCGAACCCTTGATGTCGCCCGCTGTAGCGTTGGGGGCCATCGAAAGGATTACCGGAGGTTTGACAAGAAGCATGGCATTGGATGTTGCGTTCAGCATTGAGGCTGGAGACTTTGTCGATCCCGATCGAGCCTATGACCTGTTTTGGGCAGGTGTAATTACCAATAAACGAGCCTTCGTTTGCCCTGGAGCGGACTGTGCAGCCCAGGTGACCTGTGCGAATTTGGACAAGAACGTGCAGAGCATGCGGGTCGTGCCGCACTTCAAGGTCTACGGAGAGCATAGTGAGGCATGCGGAATCATCAACGGGAAGGCGATCGACCTTGAGGTTGAGCCGAGCGGCCCCGACGGGCAGGAGCGCAAAACCGTCGATGAGTCCATTGTTGATGTGTTCAAGCTTGATCGACCCGACTCGTACTATGACGAACCGACTCAGGATCCCAGCGCTGATGTGCATGTGGCGAAACAACGCGCTAGAAACACAAGGCCTTACACGACCAAGCTGGGTGAATCCGGGATCGTAGGCCCCATTTACTCCGTGCGCTCTGTAGTAAGCCGGTATATCCGGTATCGATCCGACAACACCTTGGAGTTTCGCCGGCTCAATATTGCCGGCCAGGACGTGGCCTACGACAGCATTTTTAAATGCATCTGGGAGCAGGATCTGAATGACCTCCCCGACCACCCCGTCATCTACTATGGGTGGGCCTACATCGATCGCACTAGAAAAAATGACGCGTACCGGATCAAGTTCAAGAAATGCTTGATGCGCGGAACCGAAAGCCTGACGACCTCAAGCTTCGTTTCGGACACCCTCGTCGAGCGCTACAAACTCAAAAACCTCATGGCTACCAGGCTTGCAAAGATCTCCCAGCAGCCCAAGCCCACTGCGTTTGTGTTTCTGTACGGACAACCCACAGTACGGACGTCACAGGGGACGAGCTACGCCAATTTCGAGCTGAAGAACTTGGACATGGTTGACGTTAACTACGACTGCCCATTGCCTTCCAAGTACGACAAGTAGCTAGTGAAGCCTGAGCCACAACAGCCCCATGCTTCACGTCTGCACCCCCCTCGCCCATGCTGTTCTTACGAGCAGCTAGAGAAGTCATGTGCGAGGATCAGGTTACCGCCATGTGGTCAGCATCAAGCCCTATCTGGCGCTCTACGGTGGTCGCTAAGCTGCTACCTTCAGCGCTCAGACTAGAGCCATCCGTTCTCAGATGTCATTGACGAGGGCCTGGTGGTTGCGATGATGACGTCGTCCTCAGTGGTCACCGTTGCCAAGTACCCTTCAGATTTCATCGCGTTGACCAACCTCCGGTTTGACTCGGTGTTTCTCACCTTGATCTTCTTGACCTTCGCGCTCACGGTTTTGAAGTCCTCATCGTCGAGCAACCCTAGAGCTGCAGCAATGTCCGGCCACTTCATCCCGGGAAGACATTGTGTCAGCATTTCAGAGCGCTGCTCCGGGGTGAGGCTCGCGTTGCGAACCAGATGTCGCAGCACAGGCATCAGCGAATCAGCAAACCTTGCGCCGGCTTGATTGGCCAGCATAGATACACGGCCGAGCTCTGGAACCGCTTCCGGTTTGCTTTCAATCGTCTCCAGGCTAAGCCCTGACCACATCTGAATTTTCTGCGTGAGTGACAGCGCTTTGCTTCTGCTCAGCGTGAGCATCGTGTCGAGCTGGAGCGAGCTGATATCGATCTCGGCTTTTGCTAGATCCCACCGTTCAACCAGGTACTTGCCTTCGAGGTGTGGGCAAGTATTCAGTATGATCTCCCTGACTTCCGAGCTGTATGGCAAAAATGATGAGGCTACCAGCATGCCCCAGCGACCCTCAGGTAGCGCTGTTTTTATCATTGCTAGGTCTTGAAGCACGACGCCATCGAGCAGTACCTGGAGCACGTCATTACTGATAACAGTGGAGCTCAGAAGATACTGTTGCAGCGACCAGTCTGCGCTGGTTGACTGCCACAGCGTGCCCTTGAGAGACGAAGCATTCCGAGCGATGAAGCCGGTGAATACCGCTGTGGGTTCCGATCCAATTTCTTCTTCCGAGACGTTGCCGTCTGGCCCAACGACTTTCTCAAAAAAAATCCACACTGCGTCAGCTTTGGCCACCAGGCGATCACTCTCAAGTGCCTTTGCCCAAAGATATCTCGGGGCGTCAGTGAGTGTGTGTAGGTCACAGGTCGTGTGATCGAAGAGTCTATTTGTCAGATCGTGATCTGCGTCCACTTCTGCTATTAAGCTGGTCAAGGAGTCGCTTGATTCATCCAGGACAGCAGACTGATCTAGCAATGCGCTACCGAGCTCATCGGCGTGAGAGAGCAGATAATTACCGAGCCCATTGATACCCAATGCCTGCAGCCTACGCAAGGACACGATGCCCACATCTGCAGGTTCGGATTTGGCGTCTTTAGAATCCTGTCCAGTTTCTGACTTCGCGCATATCAGCGATAGCATAGGCAGGTTGATCTTGATGCAGCCCCAGTCGATCAGCCTTTCGAGGTCTGCGAGACTCATCGTATGGCCCAGTGAGGCAAACTGGACTGGGTGAGCCCTAAGCCACGCCCAGGCTCCCACATTGCTCTCTAACCCTGGCATCAGTCGTGAAGCATCTTCCAGCCCATCGATTGTAGGCACCAGATCCGTCGAGGGATCACCGGCCAGGGTCTTGAAGTCGGATTCCGGCAGGTTGTCGACGATTGCTTTGACGAAGGACTGACGGGCCTCGCTTCCTTCAAAAACGCCACCAGCGTCCCCCGTGTCCCTAGCGTTGAAAAGGCTATTAAACAGTTTGGGTTCGAGGCGGTACACGGCGCGAATAAATCCAGCCGCGTCTGTTCGACTCAAAAGCTCGCGCACTGCGATGGCCATTCGTTCGGTGTGCTCGTCCAGACCGCTCCTCAGTATATGGCTCAGCTGTGTGTCTGCTGAGCCAGCCGCGACCGAGGTTGGTCGGGCGCTGAGACAGGCGATCAAATCGACGATGATTCCCCTGCCCTCGTCGAGCTCGTCGCTCTTAAGCTTCTCCAGCACGGTACTCGGGCTGTCGACAGGCGTGGATACTTCAGGCAGCACACCACGTCTCAATGAAAGGATCAGATCTTTGTCACCAGGCGTCAGCGATCCCTGATAGAAATAACCTAGGTAGTCGGTGTAGTCGGCATCGAGAAAGCCATGCTGCATCAGATAGCTCACGACATCCAAGCCTGGAAGATTGCTCCTTACGACCTCGCCATACCCTTTCTTGACGGCGGTCGTGAACGACATCCTGATGACCTGATCCGATTGCCTCTGCACCGACGCGATTTCATCTGCGATTGTGCTAAGTCGCCGCCCAAGCAAAGCATGGCGCCGCTCATAGGATGTAGCGGTGAGCAGCTCAGCCTTAGAGATATTTCGAGGTGCGTTTCTGACCCGTCCATATTGATCCACTACAGCCATTGAGAGGGTCGCAGCTTGATTCATTAATAGGTCGAACACCTCGTCGGTCACGAATTGCTGCGCCGCATACTGGGTACCATTGATTAGGGCATGGGTTGCCGTGTCGATTTCGGTCAATCGAAGAAGCGTGAACCAAACGTAGGCCCTCAGCTCAGTGACATTGTTGGCCAGCTCGGCGACTCGCTCATCCCGCTCAAGCCGCAAGTCATCAAGTCGCTTGGCATTGGCGCTGTTCTGCTGGATTTTCCAGGTATCGAGGCCCTTGATGACCCCATAGATCGCCCCCCGCCGTTTGACTAGGTCGGCATACGCGCCGGGATGGAGATTTCGAATGGCGACTATCGCAAACAGCTTGTCTGGCTCGAGGCGTAGGCCGCTGGCAAGGATATTTGAAAACATATCGAATTCATTGACGATATTTTTCACCAGCCGGAGGTCATCGATGTAGTAGCAGACCGTCTCCACCAGTCGACGGTCGAGGTGTTCGCCCAAGGGCTTCGACTTGAAGGTTCGAAGGTTCAGAAGCTCCATCATCTTTTCTTGGGAGTTTTCCGAGTTGATGACGGGGATCACAGGGACGATGAGGTCAAAAAACTTGGTTTTCTCGCCGACGACGAACATTTCATCGCGCAGCGCGTAGACGAAATAGACAGGTCGTTTCACCTGAGGTGATTGCTTGATGATGAAATTGATTTCCCGCAATCGGGTGAATACGTCATGAATGCCGAATCGGTCGAGATCCTCAATGATCACGACGTCAATGCTGCTTCGCTCAAAGCAGTAAATGATCTCATCGATATTTTTGTGCAGGACGGAGCCATGGTGGGTGGTCTCCAGCTTGCCGCCTTTGAGGGTCAAACCATCAATACTGAACAGCGAACTCAGACGCAGGCACGTGTGTAGCAGGTGTATGCACCCTAACGCAGCGATTCCGACGGCGAGCGAGCTCGGGATCCACAGCAGCCATTCCAGGAGCCAGGCCGGTTCAATCTTGGGCAGCTTCTCTGCCACAGGAACGTACAGTCTCAGCGCCGCCAGAATGAGGAGGCCATAGCAGAGCGTTTTCCACCATATCTTCAGGCCCGAGGCCTGGTCGATTCTCTTAAGGCGGGTCTTGGGAAGTGTCTTTGCAGGGACGGCGTACAGGAGCTGCTGGACGATCGTCTCCTCGATCCTGGCAACGAGATCGGATTCAGCCTTATTTTCCTCGGCTTTGGATTCCTGCCCTGCCTTTGCAGAGGGCTCGGATGAGCGCGGTGATTCCGAGGTCGCGTCGGTATCGGTAGCAAGCTCATAGGCCCCAGAGATCTCGGTGTCCTTGCCGAATGTGGCTAGCGAAACAAATGCGTAGACGAATTCAGGGTGGCGATGGACGAAGGTTCGAAGCACGCTGCTCTTCCCTGCCCCGTACTCCCCCGTGATCGCGATGTTCCTGACTTGATCGTTCCTCAGCCCATTCAGTAACTCACGCTCATACCGCTGGATCTTCCCAGGCTCGATGAGTACTGGGGTTAGCGGCTGGAACAGATTCTCATGAGACGGCGCGGCCAAGAACGCACGTGCGGCCTGATAGGCGCTGACGGCCGCACGTGGGTACCGCTTCAAAGCGGCTAGCTTGCTGCGAGTCTTATTAGTCCAGGCGTTAGAGGCATCTAATGCCCGGTTATAGAAGGCGCGCAAGCGAATGAACATCCGTGTCTCCAAGCAGGCTGGCGGCTACCAGGCATTCTTCTGCCGAAGATTGAATGATCGATCTTGGGTCTGAGCGGGAAGGTGAACTTCCGGTGAGCCTGATACGAGGTTGGGATGATAGCTCACGGCCATCTTCGCCTGCGAACCCTTTGTTCACCTGGCAAGAACTTGGCGCTGGCTTACCTCTGCATGATCCGCATGCTTGACCAGGCCGGGAAAGGATTAATCAGGTCGGTGTGCCGCTGCCGCCAACAACAGCTGACCATCAGCATGCGCGGGGGACGACGTGTTGCCCCGCGCATAGCCGTAGCAGATGTCACGCGCCGATCAGATAATCCGACTCAGATTTTGCCGCGACGTGAGCTCGGCGGCTCTCCCCAGTATTGTCCCCAGCGCTCCTCTGGCGTCTGCTGAGTACCTGGCTGCACATGGTTGTGATAGATGGCTATGCTATTGATGAGGCTGCGAGTCAAATCCTCCAATGAGAACACTAGTGATGATTGCCCCAAATTGTTCAGGTCTTGATTGTTGATGGTCAGTCGGGAGGTAACATTTCTCACAACCCTTTCTACTACTCCCCCCCGTTGTCGAGGCGTCGACTTGAACGTGATTTCAAGAGGCGGCTGGGGCTGCAAGAGCGGCTTGGTTCCAGGGCGAGCCTGCCCGTGCAGGTTGATCTTGATCCGTTTTTTGACAAAGTAGTCGAGCGGCGTGCCGAGGATACTCGGGCCTTTGAAAGCACTGTTCACAACGTCCCGCGTCAACCTGTTCAAGTCATTATCCAATACCACCGAACTTCCCAGGATCGCACAGGTTTTCGAATCGATGACAAGTGCATACGAAGGCCGCCTGACCTTGCCGTCTGGTAGTGGAATTGTGACGTCCAGCTGGCCAGTTTCTACAAAAAGGGCTATTTCATCGAGAGCAGTACATGTAGCGACACCTTCGTTGAAGCTGAACCCTACCCGCCCAACTTTCGAGTAGTTCAACTGACAGGTGATGAGCCAGTTCTCTCCCTTGGACGACGCCCATACACCCTCTGCTTCAAGGAGGCATTCGTCTTCATCCCAGAGGTTCCGGCTTGCAGGTTTGCCCATTACGAAGTGGTTGCTCGCGTCCGAGCCTTCACCGATCTTGGCAGCGAGCGTCTGATCATCAGCGACGACCTTTGTGACATCTACGGCTCCCTGGCCCGCATAGAACTCCTCGGCAGAGCGGTAAATGCGCAGATTGCTCCATTGTGCTGCATCGTTGAGCACGTGTTCTAAACCTTCGAGGCAGATCGCAAGCATTTCATCAGGCTTCGCACTAGCCTCACGTGCCCGTTCTAACCCCAATGACGAATTAAAGACGATGGCTTGAGCACTGGCTAAGCGCGCAGTCAAATAGTCCAAGGGTTCCTCCCCTTCATCGACGCATTGAAGGGTTGATTTATAGCCGAGACATCGCGCTAAGATCTCCATTATATCCGTAGAATCGTATTCAATATTGTTTGCTGCAAGTTTTGCTTCAGAATAGTCAGCTGCACTGTATATCAGATTGATCATGAACTTCTCCCTCGGCGTATGGATACAGATGAGAGCTCCAGCCATGAACGTCGCAGGGCGCTACAACTAAGAACATGTCATCGCGAAATTCTTCTGGCGCACTCAATTAAATCGGGGCTATCAAAGCGTGGCACCCAAATCAATCTTCCTGCTGGGCTGAGAATTTCGGTGCCAACCACAGACTAGAATGCATTTGGAATGAGTCAAGTCTGCCAGGTTTAAATCATGCAGCATGCACATGTTGCTTTAATTAAATATTGCTTGCTTTGGCGTTGAGATATACCGCGCCCCGCCTCACTGCCGCTTAATAAATAATTATTCGAGTTAGGGTATATATTGTCTACGCGCGAAGCTGTCCATTGTCGGAAGCCCCGAGCCTGCGGACAGTTTGTGCGCGTGATCAGGAACAACGAAAAGCCCAAAAGCCATTAATTTATTCGTTGCAATATCCTGGTAATGGCACATTATTCCGTCATGGTCTTCCAGACTGAGGGGCCAAGGCAGTTTAAAGATCCGGGCATAACGTCCGACCAGCGGTATGGTCGGTGAGGGCCGTTTGTGCCTTGAAAGGGATTTCCGCCCGCCTAAGCACTGTCATGTATGGCCTGACCTGAACCTCGCCTGCAGAATATGCGAGCACATTCTGCAGGCTTACGACCGACGCACTTACAGGCGCTTCTTCGGCGGCTTGTATTTACATTTGGGAAAGGTTGAGCAGGATTGGAACTTTCCGTATGGCCCTAAACGCCATATCAACTCACCAACTTTACAGCCTGGGCACGATGGGCCTTTAGCCTTGGCTGGAATTTGCTGAGTACCCGCTGCAGCGCTCCGCTCAGCTGGTACCGGTTGTTTAATGGTCTGTCCGTTCTCATCACAGGGAGCCACGACACCTTCGTCGATCAACTCTTGCAGGAAAGATGAGCGGCGCCCTGCGACGGTGAACATTGCGACGCTGCGCCTGGCCCTCGTGAGTGCGACGTAGAAAAGCCGACGCTCCTCACTGGATGGAAAGGTATCGCCCTGCGGCATGACCAGGGACAACAATGGGTCGTCAACTTTAACGTTTGGAAACCCACGCATGACCATGCCGGGCAGAATCACATAGTCAGCCTCATCACCCTTTGAGGTATGCACGGTCTTGAATCTGAATGCCATGCGATCCCCAAACCGTTGCTGCCAATCATCACTCAGGAATTTGGCGTCCAGCTTGTAGCGCCCCAGCACGAAGACGTTCACTTTGCCGCCTCGCCCCAAAGGCACTCTCCCCTCGCAGATCTGCTGGTAGAGACGCTCGACATACTTATCAACCGCTTGGGCTACCTTGTTTCGGTGTCCGACCTGTATAGCCTGGAAGGCCGGCCCAATGGGCGCCGTCACAGAGTTCACGTTCTTCTTGAACTGCGCAGGGTTCTTCGATACGAATCGGCTTGAGACGTCACAAATGGCCTGCGGGCATCTGAACGTCGTTTCAAGCCGGAGAACCTGGCCATGGCCGTACCAGGGTTTGAAACCTGTCATGACGGAAACGTCAGCGCCCGCGAAGCGATTGATCGATTGCCAGTCGTCCCCAACGGCGAACAGAAACCGATTAGGCTGCCGAACGAGGGCCTTGCAAAGTCGGGCTCGTGCTCGCGATGCGTCCTGATACTCATCGGCCATAACCAAGTCGTACGGCGACCGGTGCCCTGCCTCCAAATACCCTGCAGCCTTGTTAATCATGTCTTCGAAGTCGATTCCGTTCTCTGCGGCCAAGGCTTTGTCCCATTTCTTGAGCACCGGGATCAGCAGGTCAACGAACATGTTGAATCTGTACTTGAAGGCGCCGCTGTCCATCTCGGCCAAGCGAGCCTTCAAATCCTGTTCCGTGTAGCAGTTGCTTTTAAAATGGTTGATGAACGTACGGATCAGTCCGAGCAGGTCGGCATGCTTGATGGGTTCCAGACCATTGGGAGGGATTGGGCGATCAGGGTTTGGATCAAGCTTGATGCCCCTGCCGGTGAGCTCTTTCGCTAGATGAGTGAAGGCTTCCCCAGTGCGCACTTGATGAGAGAGCGTTTCGATCAGTTGTGTTCCCTTCTGCTTGTGGTCGTGTGCCCAGTGCGGGGACTACAACGAGCTCAGCTACATCTACACTCATAAGCTGAAGCCTCTGATCGACAAGAACAAGTTCTCGCACGAAGATGCCATTCAGGCCTTGGACGAGGCCTGCGCGAAACTTAAAAACCCACGCAGCCGTGTGGATTTTTACGAGTTCCTGACCGACAAGCTCGGCCACACCATCGCAGCATAACCCCTGCGTAGGTCTGATTGGACTGGGTGCTTGCTGTCTGAGTCAGCATCCAGTCTTTGTCGCTCGATAGGCTCAGGGGAATCTGTACAGCGATCGCCGCAGTCTTCCTGGTGCCCCACATTCCGGATCGTGGGTTAGTGAGCCACTTGCGCACCGAGCTCATTGATCACCCATCCCTGCGCTTCCAGCGCTGCCCTTCGCTCAGCTCTCGCCTCCCCTTCACCCAGTGCACTGGTTCGGATAGCCAGACACAGCAAGTGCGTAGGCCTGGTCATCCCGACGTACATGAGCATCCTGTTCTTCCGGTAAGTCACCTGATGTTCCTTCTTCACCAGCGGCTTCCCTTCCAGCCAGGGCAACATCATCTCCAGGACATGCTGTCCACTGAACGTTTCCACGATTAGTGTCGCCGAATGAGTCTTACCTTTGACGGCATGCATGGATGACAGTTGGACGTCGACGGGGGCATGTTCACTTTCGTCAGATCGGTATGTGTTGATGGTTTCACGGGGTATCTCGGACTCGTCGGTGTCACGTGGCTCTGTCCACGCCAGGTACGCCTCAACCTCCGCTTCGTTTGAAATCGTCTCGCCAGGATGCAGCTCTGCGATCAGGCGCTTAAGCAGCACGGCATGCCTCTGAACCCAACGCTCCTCTCGCAGCGGATGGGCATGAAACAAATAGAGGTAGATGCCTCGCTGGTAGGCTTCCAGAAGCGTCGTATTCAACGCCAAGCCGCGCTCTATGAAGCGATGAAGCCTTGTCCTGATCTGGACAGGTCTCCTCAAGCCTGCACGCTCAGCCAGATGAAGCAAGCACTTGGCAATCATTTCAACGCTTTCGTGTGCATGACCGCTAACGGCCAGATGCGCTCTCGCCCTGCGAAAAATCCTCTGGCCAGGAACTCCAAGTGCAGGTCCGTGGTTACCTTGAACAGCCGATGCAACAGGTGCTGGCGGAATACCCTGGGGAAATGGCGTGGTTGAAGTGGTCAGCAAGGCAGATAGATACTTGGAGGCAAGCGTTCGTCAGAACACGTCGAAGAGCTATGCGGCCGCCCTCTCCCATTTCGAAATCACCTGGGGCGGCTTCCTGCCCACCACCACTGAGTCCGTTGTGCGCTACATTGCTGAGTACGCCGACCAGCTGGCGCTGAGCACGCTGAAGCAACGCCTGGCTGCGCTAGCGAACTGGCACCAAAGCAACGGTTTTCCCGACCCCACCAAAGCCCCCAAGGTCAGGCAATTGTTGAAAGGCATCCGGGCAGTACATCCCGTGCAGCCAAAGCAAGCAGCTCCTCTAGCGTTACTGCACCTCGAAAAAGCAGTGGCGCACCTAGAGGATGAGGTTGCTCAGGCAAGAGCCGCCGGCAACATGGCCGCCCTTCTCAAGGCGAGTCGTGACATCGCTCTCCTCACAATCGGGTTCTGGAGGGGCTTCCGCGGGGACGAACTTGCCAGGCTCACGATCGAGAGCACCCATGCCGAGCGCTACGTTGGAATCAAGTTTTACCTGGGGTCTAGCAAAGGAGATAGACAGAACATCGGGCGAGAGTACAAGACACCTTCGTTGAGCAAGCTTTGTCCAGTTGAGGCTTACTTGAATTGGATAGAAGCTGCCGGTCTAACCCGCGGCGGCGTATTCAGAGGCATCGACCGGTGGGGCAACATCAGCGAGAGACCACTTGCAGCCCACAGTCTGATCCCCCTCCTTCGCGACATCTTAGATCGGTGCGGCTTGCCGTCCGAGATCTACAGTGCTCATTCAATTCGACGCGGCTTCGCTACGTGGGCGGCGAGTTCAGGCTGGGACATCAAAACGCTCATGGAATACGTCGGCTGGAGCGATATGAAATCAGCGCTTCGTTATGTTGAGCCAGCTCAGCAGTTTGGCGGCCTCATTAGAAAGCTGGAGGGCTGAGCCAGGACTGCAGCCATAACCCGCACCTTGCGCGCGGACCAATGCTTGGCTGAGCTTATTGCCGTGGCTTCTCGCCCTGAACCAGAGGCTCGTAAACAACGCAGCACTACAGCGATTGAAACCTCACTTTCAGATAATAAAAAACCTCCCAGGAGGGAGGTTCATCAATCACGGAATTTTACACCGATAGCCAGCCCTCAACTTCATCGGCGCCGTACTCCGCCTTCCATTCCTTCAATCTCTTGTGGTTGCCACCCTTGGTCTCGATAACCTCACCCGAGTGTGGATTTTTGTACTGCTTAACCTGGCGAGCGCGACGCGGAGACTTCTCTGCGATTGTAGGGGCAACAGAACGTCGGCTAGCCTGCGGGTCGAGGATGTTGATGATGTCTCGGAGGCTGAAGCCGTACTTGGTCAGCAGTTCTCGCAATTTGGTCTCAAACTCAATTTCTTTTTGAAGCTCAGAACTACCCTTCATGGCCTCAAGCTCCGCCAGCTGCGCGGCTAAGGTTTGTTCCAGCTTTCGGAATTCTGCCAAACGAGACATAGGTGATCCTCAGTTGTTTGAAAAGTGGCGCTAGCGTAACGCATCGCTGCTATCAAACCTAATGAATATGATCACACCCAGCTGAGCTAGTTCATTGCATAGTCGCTGGTAGCGGAACGCGGCAGTTCTCATACACCTCATCCCTATAGCTTCATGTACCTGCCTGCGACGCGCTAAGTAATAATCATCGCCGGTCCACTTTGCGAATTTGGGTGAGCGCTTCGAGTCATTAGATCGACACGCTCCGGGCAACGTGCTCGATTTTGACAACACCGCGTGGCTTAATCCCTCCCTCCCCGTACCGAGGTCAGCATCGTATGGATGGCTTGGCTGGCGAGTGCCGGTCTATTCGGGATGCACTAGTGGGATCGGTTGTGGCGCTAACGTATTTCCAAGTTGCCAAAAAATCGGTTACGCGCAGAAACGTCATTGATCCCAGCTGCTCACCTCTCATATTTGGCGAGCAAGTCGCGGAATTTGCGCTCTGCAATACGCTAGCGATTCAAGCTTTAGACAACTCACCAATCTTCTCCAGCCGCGCACGCACGATGTTGCGGCTGATGTTCAGCAACCGCCCTGTCTGCAACTGGTTGCCGTGGCAATATCGATACGCCGCCCTGAACACCGTCTCCTCGATATGCTCATACAAATTCGGCACATTCTTCTCGAACAACGCCAGCAACGCGCTTTCCAGATCAGGCGCTGCCGTGTTCGCTGCAGGCGAGTACCCAGGGACTGCAGGCGCCGACACTTGTGGCCGCATATCGACCAGGTGCAGGTCCGCCGGCGCCACCACTTGATACCGGCACACCAGCAACGCATGATGAATGGCATTTTCAAGCTCGCGGATGTTGCCCGGCCAGCTGTGCGCCAGTAGCTTGCGCTCGGCATCCGGGCTCAGCGATGCCCGTTCGTAGCCCAGTCGGCGGCAATGCTCTTCAATGAAAAACTCCGCCAGAGGCAGGATGTCCCCCGGCCGCTCGCGCAGCGGCGGCAAGCGAATCGTCGCCACATGCAGGCGGTAGAACAGGTCTTCACGAAAATGCCCCGCCACCACCGCATCGGCCAGGTTGACGTTGGTCGCCGCCACCAGCCGAACGTTGATCGGGATCGGCGTACGTGAGCCCAGGCGCACCACTTCACGCTCCTGCAGCACCCGCAGCAACTTCACCTGCATGTTCAGCGGCAGGTCGCCGATTTCATCCAGGAACAATGTGCCGCCATTGGCCGCTTCGAACCAGCCGGCCTTGTTGCTGGTGGCGCCTGTAAACGCGCCTTTCTCGTGGCCGAACAGCTCGCTCTCCACCAGGGTTTCGGCAAAAGCACCGCAGTTCACCGCCACGAATGGCTCACGCCCACGGCGGCTGAGGTGGTGGATATGACGGGCGACCAGCTCCTTGCCGGTGCCGGTTTCGCCGATGATCAGGGTATTGGCCTCGCTGGGCGCCAGGCGCTCGATGCGGCTGAGCAGCTCCTGGGAACGCGGGTCCTTGAACACGAGCACGGTGGCACGTACCGACTTGGTCAGCTCGCGGGCATTGGGGTGGGTGATCAGCGACATAGGGGCATTCCTGGCAATTGACGCGCAAGCCAATAGTGCATGAAACAAATTAGATCAAAAAATTATTAATTAATATTTAGATATTCGAATTGGAAATATTCAAATTTCTAGCAACCGATTGCTGCTACAGCAGCAACCCGGCAGCACTCGCCTGCCCGTCGACCAGCAGGCCTTTAATTCCACACCCACTTGCTCCTGGCTGGAGCCCCTGTAAATAAAGGGCTGTAGCCCCTTCATGGCATGCTGGCATGCATTTCGCTCTTGGCCTGTAGAACCTTTGCCTGGAGCTGCACATGAACAATCCCTGGCGTAATGCCCTCGCCCTGCTGGGCGGCCTGTTCTTCAGCCTGGCTGCGCTGGCAGCCGAGCCACCGGCGGCGGTGCGCATCGCCATCGTCGCCTTTACCCAGGGTGGTGCGCCGGTGTTCGGCGGCATCCCCGGGCGGGTGATTGAAGAGGGCTGGCTGGAACAGCAACTCGCCGCCCGCGGCGTGAAACTGCAATGGACCGCCCTGCCCCATGCCGGCGCCGGGCCGCAGATCAACGAAGGCTTCAGCAACAATAGCCTTGACTTTGCCGTACGCGGCGACCTGCCCTCGGTCATCGCCGGTGCCGGCCAGGTGCCAGGCAAGCTGGTGGTACCGGGTGGCAGCGGCAACAACATCTACCTGGTAGTACCGAGCGACTCGACGGTGCGCAGCATCCAGGACCTCAAAGGCAAGCGCCTGGCCTTGCACCGCGGCCGCCCATGGGAGTTCGCCTTCAGCAACTTCCTGCAAAGCCAGGGCCTGGCACTCAGTGACTTCAAGATCGCCAACCTCAACCCACAGGTGGGCGCCGCTGCAGTGTCCGCCGGCAAGGTCGACGCCGCCGTGCTGCTCAACGAAGCCTATACCCTGGAAGACAAAGGCGTCGCGCGCATCCTCTGGTCGACCAAGCAAGGCGCCAACGACTGGCGGCTGGTCTCGGACCTGTGGGGCACTGACCGCTTCGTGCAGCAGCACGCCGACCTCACGCAACTGGTGGCCACCGCCTGGGTGCGCGCGGCCTGGTGGATCTCCCAGGAGCAGAACCGCGACGCCTACTACGGCCTGTCTTCGCGCGCCGGTGTGAGCGAAAGCGTGCTGCGCCGAGACGACCAGGACGACCCGGTCGCGTGGAAGGCCCGCTGGGCGCCGAAAAGCGATGCCCAGCTCAAGGCCCACTACGACGCCCTGGGCCAGTACGCCCTGGCCAACCGGCTGATCCGCACGCCCTACGACATCACCAGCGACCTGGCCACAGGCTTTACCCGCCAGGCGCTGATCGACCTGCAACTGACCCACTACTGGCCGTCCCTCGACGCCCAGATCAGCCAACAACCTTGAGAGCCTTACCCATGAAACTGCCTGCTTCGCTCATCTTCGGCCTCAGCGCCCTGGCCCTGTCCATCGGTGCCATGGCCGCCGAAACCTACGCGCCCAAACCTGACCCGCAACAGGGCGATGGCCGTGTGTCGGCCTTCTACACCTGGAGCAAGGCCATCCCCGCCACGCCTGGGAAACTGCTGCGCAGCGAACCATTGGACCAGGCGCTCAGCCTGCCCAATGCGGCCAGCGCGCAACG
>Ga0213825_1001134_pt1 | contig 18656 bp, 17 predicted proteins | sample MC6MC0900MG_FD_179896 | JGI IMG/M metagenome (GOLD analysis project Ga0213825, IMG submission 179896) | Enriched soil aggregate microbial communities from Iowa State University, Ames, United States - MC6-MC0900-MG | ecosystem: Environmental > Terrestrial > Soil > Unclassified | place: USA: Iowa... | reverse complement strand
TCGATGTCGCTGTTGGAAACCGGCTGCAAGGTGCGGGTGTGCAGCACCGGCGCAGCCAGACGCGCCAGCTCGCTGGCTTCATCAAGACGCAGCAGCGGCAGCAGGCACGCATCAGAGACTTTACGCGGATCGGCGCTGTAAACGCCTGCCACATCGCTCCAGATGGTCACGCGACCGACGCCCGCCAGCGCACCAATCTGCGTTGCCGAGTAGTCCGAGCCGTTACGCCCAAGCAGCACGGTTTCACCCGCTTCGCTGCGGCTGATAAAGCCGGTCACCACCAAACGCTTATGCGGATGCTGTGTTAACAGCTCCTGCAGCAGCGGCCAGGATTTGCCTTCATCAACCTGCGGCTGCGCGGCACGTTCAGCACGCAAGAAGTCACGCGCATCCAGCCAGGCGGCTTCGATCTCGCGCTGGCTCAAAACCGCAGCCATCAAGCGCGCTGACCAGATTTCGCCATGCCCCACCACTTCGGCATACACCGCGTCGGTGATGGTGCCATCGAGCAGCGCCGCCAGTCTTTCCAGATCGCGTATAAAGGAAGACGTCAGGGTTTCGGCATATTCAGCAGGCAGCAGCGCAGCAATTAATTCGCTGTGAAAACGCCGTAAAGCCTGTTGCACCTGATGGGCAGATAAGCGATCGCTCTGGCTCAATTTCAGCCAGCTGATCAACTGGTTAGTGGTGCTGCCTGCGGCAGAGACCACCATTAAGTCGCCTGGCTGGCTGTAATCCGCCATAATGCTGGCCACGCGCTGATAGCAACGTGCGTCGGCCAGGCTACTGCCACCAAATTTATGCAACTGCTTGATCGGCGTTCCCGCGCCCACTGAACTCGTCATGATTACTCCTCGGCTGCGATCCGGAATGCATTATCCAGATCGGCGATTAAATCTTCGTGATCTTCAATCCCAACAGAAATACGCAGCAGTGTTTCCGAAATTCCCGCTGCCGCGCGCGCTTCTGCAGACATGCCGGCATGCGTCATGGTCGCGGTATGCGAAATCAAACTCTCTACGCCGCCCAGCGATTCGGCCAGTGTGAACAGCTGCAGCGCTTTCAGGAAGCGGCGCAGGCGAGCCTCATCGGCATCAATTTCGAAACTCAGCATGGCACCAAAACCACGCTGCTGACGTACCGCAAACTCATGACCGGCATTTTCCGGCAGGGACGGATGATACAGTTTTTTCACCAGCGGTTGTTGCTTCAGGTAATCAACTATCGCCAATGCATTGCGTTGTGCGGCGGCGATGCGCGGTGACAGCGTGCGCAAACCGCGCAGCAGCAGATAGCTATCAAACGCGGCGCCGGTTACACCAATATTATTCGCCCACCACGCCAGATCGGTGGCCATCGCTGGATCTTTCGCAATCACCGCGCCCGCCACCACATCAGAGTGACCATTCAGGTATTTGGTGCAGGAGTGAACAACCAAGTCGGCACCCAGCGCCAGCGGGTTTTGCAGCGCCGGGCTGAGGAAGGTGTTGTCTACCACGCTAATGGCGCCAGCTTCACGCGCGGCGGCGCAGATGCTGGCGATATCGACCACACGCAGCAGTGGATTACTCGGGCTTTCAACCAGCACCAGTTTTGGCTTCTCGGCCAGAGCAGCGGCCAGCGCCGCTTTGTCGCCCTGATCGACAAACTTCACGCGATAGGCGCCGCGCTTGCTCAGGCTATCGAACAGACGATAGCTGCCGCCGTAACAGTCATGTGGCGCCACCAGCAGATCGCCCGGCTTCAGGAACACGGTTGTCACCAGATGAATCGCTGACATGCCGGTATTGGTCAATACCGCGCCTGCGCCACCTTCCAACTCAGCCAGCGCGCGCTGAACCACATCGCGCGTTGGATTACCACGACGTGAATAGTCATGCGCACGCGGCTCATTGAAGTCGAGGAAGTTATAGGTGCTGGAGAGATGAATCGGTGGGACAACGCAGCCATATTGCTCGTCATCATTCAAACCGCTACGTACTGCGATGGTTGCCTGTTTACGCGTCATGGTGCTTACTGTTCCTGAAGAAAAAGAAGAGCAACAGGATAACATTCCGCACATAGACGTCAATACATCTGGACATCTAAATGTCTTTGCGTATAGATTGAGCAAATCATCAATAACCGCTAAAATTGTCCGTCATCGCCTGGTGTTCAGCGCGCTTTCCTTTGCAGAAGCGGTGCTCAAGCATAAAACCTGCGGTTTAAGGGGTCAGGCATCGAAAAATCGGGCATAATCAACGGATTTCCCCATATTCAACTTTTATTGATTAAGGTAACCCATGGCTGAATGGAACGGCGAATATATCAGCCCTTACGCTGAACATGGCAAGAAGAGCGAGCAGGTTAAGAAAATCACAGTTTCTATCCCGCTGAAAGTGCTGAAGATTTTAACGGACGAGCGCACCCGCCGTCAGGTGAACAATCTGCGTCACGCCACCAACAGCGAACTGCTGTGTGAAGCCTTTTTGCATGCTTTCACCGGGCAGCCTCTGCCGAACGATGTCGATTTGCGTAAAGAACGCAGCGATGAGATTCCGGAAGAAGCGAAACAGATTATGCGTGAAATGGGCATCGATCCCGATAGTTGGGAATACTGAAGCCAGAAATAAAAAAACCCAGCCGAGGCTGGGTTTTTTCTTGCTGCCGAATCGCGAAGATTCGACGGCCAAAAATCTTATTTCTTGCTTGCTGGCACGCTGAAACGCTTGTTGAAGCGATCTACACGGCCACCGGTGTCAGCAATACGCTGCTTACCAGTGTAGAACGGGTGGCATTTGCCGCACACGTCCAGGTTCAGACCAGAAGCCATGGTTGAACGGGTGTTGATCACGTTACCGCAAGAGCAAGTCATGGTTACTGCTTCGTACTTAGGGTGAATACCTTGTTTCATGGGAGAACCTCATAAAAGGCCGTGTCGCTCTCCGTGCCAGGCTCAGCCTGCACAGCACCACACGCGGTTGAACATTAAGTGTATGCTCCGACAAGTGATCTCATCGAAGGCGGCATAGTATACAGAAATTAACCGGTTTTAGCAAATAGCCGCTTCCTAATTAGCCGTGTACACTACTTCTCCTTAATTCAGAACCGGATAGAGATTCAGATGCCCGTTGTTCAGGTTGCCCTGCCCGTTCCGCTACCTCGCCTGTTTGATTACTTGCTGCCTGCCGATGCGCCGCAGCCGGTGGCGGGCGCACGCGTGAATGTGCCGTTCGGCAATCGCAAAATGATCGGCATTGTGATCGGCACGCGTGAGACCAGCGATCTGCCGCTGACGCAGCTCAAGCAGATAGAGAGCGTGCTCGACGATCAAAGTCTGTTCTCGCCCGCCCTGTGGCGCATTTTGCATTGGGCCGCCAACTATTATCATTCGCCGCTCGGCGAAGTGCTAAGCCATGCGCTGCCGGTGCTGCTGCGTCAGGGCAAACCCGCGCAGGAAGCGCCGCTGTGGCAATGGGTGATTAATGATGCTGGCCGTGAAGTGGCGATGGAGAGCCTGAAGCGCGCGCCGAAACAGCAGCAAGCGCTGGCGATGCTACGTCAGCGACCGCTCTATCGTCATCAGGTCAGCGAACACGATTTTACAGATGCCGCGCTGCAAGCGTTGCGCGCAAAAGGCTTGTGCGAACTGCGTGAACACACGCCGCAGATGCACGACTGGCGTACCAGCTTTGCCGTCAAAGGGGATCGCCTGCGCCTGAATACCGATCAGGCGATGGCGGTGGGCGCGATGCGCAGTGAAGACGATCACTATGCGCCGTGGCTGCTGGCCGGCATTACCGGCTCGGGTAAAACCGAAGTGTATCTCAGCGTGCTGGAGAACGTGCTGGCACGCGGCAAACAGGCTTTGGTGCTGGTGCCGGAAATCGGCCTGACGCCGCAAACCATCGCCCGCTTCCGTGAGCGCTTTGATGCGCCGATTGATGTGCTGCACTCGGCACTGAATGACAGCGAACGCCTCGCCGTCTGGCTGCGCGCGCGCAGCGGCGAAACGGCGATTGTTATCGGTACACGCTCGGCGCTGTTCACGCCGCTGACGCGCCCCGGCGTCATCATCATTGATGAAGAGCACGACAGCTCGTACAAACAACAGGAAGGCTGGCGCTATCAGGCGCGCGATCTGGCGGTGTTCCGTGCGCATGAGGAAGATATTCCAATTGTGATGGGTTCCGCCACGCCCGCGCTGGAAACCTTGCACAACGTGCGCGTCGGCAAATATCGCCAGCTCAATCTCACCAAACGCGCGGGCAATGCTAAACCGGCGTTACAGCAGCTGATCGATCTTAAAGGCCAGCAGCTGAAAGGCGGATTGGCGCCAGCACTGCTCGGCAAAATGCGTCAGCACCTGCAGGCCGACAATCAGGTTCTGCTGTTCCTCAACCGCCGTGGCTTCTCTCCGGCGCTGATGTGCCACGATTGCGGCTGGCTGGCCGAGTGCCAGCGCTGCGATAGCTACTACACGCTGCACCAGAACCATCGCCAGCTGCGCTGCCACCATTGTGACAGCCAGCGCCCGCTGCCAAATCAGTGCCCAAGCTGTGGTTCAACGCATTTGATGCCGGTCGGCGTCGGCACCGAACAGCTGGAACAGCAGCTGGGCACGCTGTTCCCCGGCGTGCCGGTATCGCGCATAGATCGCGACACCACCAGCCGTAAAGGCGCGCTGGAGCAGCATCTGGCCGATGTGCATCGCGGCGGCGCGCGCATTCTGGTGGGCACGCAGATGCTGGCGAAAGGCCATCATTTCCCGGATGTCACGTTGGTGTCGCTACTGGATGTTGATGGCGCGCTGTTCTCGGCCGATTTCCGCGCCGCCGAGCGTTTCGCTCAGCTCTATACGCAGGTCGCGGGTCGCGCCGGTCGTGCGGGTAAACAGGGCGAAGTGTTGCTGCAGACCCATCATCCGGAACATCCATTGCTGCAAACATTGCTGCATCGCGGCTATTTCGCCTTTGCCGATCAAACGCTGCTGGAGCGTCAGTCCGTTCAGCTGCCGCCGTGGACCAGCCATGCGCTGTTCCGCGCTGAGGATATGGATAACCAGCAGGCGGCGGAATTCCTCACACAGCTGCGCAATTTGCTGGAAGCCAGCCCGCTTAAAGATGAGGCGATGTGGCTGATGGGGCCGGTTCCGGCGTTGGCACCGAAGCGCAGTGGACGCTGGCGCTGGCAGCTGCTGTTGCAGCATCCGTCGCGCAAACGTCTGCAACAGCTGTTGAGCGGATCGCTGCCGCTGATCGCCACCTTGCCGGCGTCACGCAAAGTGAAATGGACGCTGGATATCGATCCCACCGAGAGCTAAGCCACGCCACAACTGCGAGCCAGATCGAAAAAAGTCGCACAAGTCACAATTTTTATGCAAATTAAGTAACAACCCGACGCGACCTTGGGTTAACAATAGTGCCGACCCGGTTGAAGCCCGGTAATGTCTGAAAATCAATGCGCTGTACCGCGTCAGGAGTTATACGTTGGACCAGAAGCAACCCTCCACCGCCGCCACCATGAAAGATGTGGCCGAGAAAGCAGGCGTTTCAACCGCCACGGTTTCACGTGCGTTGATGAATCCAGAAAAAGTCTCTGCTGCTACCCGGCTCAAGGTCGAAAAAGCCGTGATTGCCGTGGGTTATGCGCCGCACGGTTTGGCGCGCAATGCCAAACGCGGTGAAACGCAAACCATTTTGGTGATTGTGCCGGACATCTGCGATCCCTTCTTCAGTGAGATCATTCGCGGCGTGGAAGTCACCGCTGCGCATGAGGGTTATCTGGTACTGATTGGCGATTGCGCGCATCAGAATAAACAGGAAAAAACCTTTCTGAATTTAATGCTGACGCGACAGATCGACGGCATGGTGCTGTTGGGTTCACAGCTGCCGTTTGAGGCGGGCATTGAAGATCAGCGCAACCTGCCGCCGATGGTGATGGGCAACGAATTTGCGCCGGAGATGGCATTACCCACGGTCCATATCGATAACCTGACCGCCGCCTTTGAAGCGGTGAATCACCTGCTGCAGCTTGGTCATCGCCAAATTGCCTGTATCACCGGGCCAGAACACATTCCGCTGAGCCAGTATCGTTTGCAGGGCTACATTCAGGCGCTGCGTCGCAGCAGCATCGCCATCGACCCAACGATGATTGTGCATGGCGATTTCACCTTTGAAGCCGGCGCGAATGCGCTTAAGCAGTTGATGAGTTTGCCGCAGCCGCCGAAAGCGATTTTCTGCCATAGCGATTTGATGGCGCTGGGCGCGATGAACCAGGCGCGTAAACTCGGTATGCGCATTCCGCAGGATCTGTCGGTGGTGGGCTTTGATGATATCGAACTGGCGCAATACTACGATCCGCCGCTGACCACCGTGGCCCAGCCGCGTTTTGCCATCGGCCGAGAAGCGATGCTGCTGTTACTTGATGAGCTGCAGGGTAAACGCGTGAATAACGGTTCGCGCCTGCTGGATGCGGAGCTACGCGTGCGCGGCAGTACGGCACCGGCGGCAAAACGGGAAAAATAGTGCGTAGACGCCTGCATTTTCAGCGGATTCTGAAGGCAGACTGTGCTGGTCAAAGTTCCAGCCCTTGCGTAACATGGCGCATTCATTGCCGGGCAATTAACAGCACATTTACATGCCCATTGGCATTTTTTTGAAGGGTAGCAGAACGAAAGTGGCACAGAAAGATTATGTAGGCCGCGGGCGTTCAACAGGGACGCGTCGCAAAAAACCCGCCAGCCGCAGCAAGAAAAGCAAAGGCGGATCAGGCACTTCAAAGCTCATGATGGTACTGGCCGCGGCCGTGCTGGTCACCTTTGCCGGTGGTTTATGGTTTATCTCGCATCATAAGAAAGAAGAGATTGAGGTCATTCCAAACCACAAAGCCAACGGTAACGGCCTGCCGCCGAAGCCGGAAGAGCGCTGGAAGTACATCAAAGAGCTGGAAAATCGCCAAATTACCGTTCCGTCGCCGACTGAGCCTTCGGCTGGTGGCGTGCAATCACAAACTCAGCTGACCGATGAACAGCGCCAGCTGCTGGAGCAGATGCAGGCCGATATGCGCCAGCAGCCGACGCAGTTGAACGAAGTGCCGTGGAACGAACAAACCCCGGCGCAGCGCCAGCAAACGCTGCAGCGTCAGCAGGTGCAGCAACAGCAGGTTCAGCAACAACAGCAGCAGTTGCAACGTCAGCAGCAACAGTTACAACAGCAGCAGCGCCAGCAACAGTTGCAGCAACAACAGGCCGCGCGTCAGCAGCAACAGCAAGCTGCGCAGATCACGCGTGAGCCAACGCAGCAAACCAAGCCGCAGGAAACGGCCAAGGCGAAAGCGGAAGAGAAAGCCGCTTCACAACGCTGGATGGTGCAGTGTGGTTCGTTCAAAGGTACCGATCAGGCGGAATCCGTGCGCGCCGGTCTGGCATTTGAAGGATTTGAGAGCCGCATTACCACCGGCGGTGGCTGGAATCGCGTGGTGATCGGGCCGTTCAAAGATCGCAGCAGCGCCGACAGCACAGTCAAACGCTTACACAGTTCCGGCCACGGAAGTTGTATTCCCCTCGCTGCTGGGGGTTGAAACCCCTTTTTCCTACCCCATATCTGGTTGCATGATACTCCGCGCCGAGTGCGCGGAGTTCCTTTTCTACTGCAACAAGGGGTCTGCCCGTGACAACAATAGTAAGTGTACGACGCAACGGCCAGGTAGTGATTGGCGGTGATGGCCAGGCTACGCTCGGCAATACCGTAATGAAAGGCAACGTTAAAAAAGTCCGTCGTCTTTACAACGATAAAGTGATCGCCGGCTTTGCTGGCGGTACCGCAGATGCCTTCACCCTGTTTGAACTGTTTGAGCGCAAGCTGGAAATGCACCAGGGCCATCTGGTGAAAGCGGCGGTCGAACTGGCTAAAGATTGGCGTACCGATCGCATGCTGCGCCGCCTTGAAGCGCTGCTGGCGGTGGCCGACGAAAACGCCTCATTAATCATCAGCGGCAACGGCGACGTTATCCAGCCGGAAAATGACCTGATCGCAATTGGTTCTGGTGGGCCTTACGCCCAGGCAGCGGCACGCGCGCTGCTGGAAAACACCGACATTGGTGCACACGATATCGTGGAGAAAGCGCTGAACATCGCTGGCGATATCTGTATCTACACCAACCACAATATTAACTTCGAAGCATTACCGTCTAAGGCTAAGGACTAAACATCATGTCTGAGATGACTCCACGCGAGATTGTCAGCGAGCTTAATCGCTTTATCATCGGCCAGGACGGCGCAAAGAAGGCGGTCGCGATCGCCCTGCGTAATCGCTGGCGCCGCATGCAGCTCGACGAAGAGCTGCGCCACGAAGTGACGCCAAAAAACATTCTGATGATTGGTCCAACCGGTGTCGGTAAAACCGAAATCGCCCGTCGCTTAGCCAAACTGGCGAACGCACCGTTCATCAAAGTGGAAGCCACCAAATTCACCGAAGTCGGTTACGTCGGTAAAGAGGTTGATTCTATCATTCGCGATCTGACCGATTCTGCCATCAAGATGGTGCGCAGCCAGGCAATCGAGAAGAACAAGTACCGCGCGGAAGAGATGGCGGAAGAGCGCATCCTGGATGTGCTGATCCCACCCGCGAAAAATAACTGGGGCCAGGCTGAACAAGCGGCTGAGCCATCGGCAGCGCGTCAATCCTTCCGCAAGAAACTGCGCGAAGGCCAGCTGGATGACAAAGAGATTGAGATCGATCTGGCCGCTTCATCGGCTGGCGTTGAGATCATGGCGCCTCCGGGCATGGAAGAGATGACCAGCCAGCTGCAATCGATGTTCCAGAACCTCGGTGGGCAGAAGCAGAAACCGCGTAAGCTGAAAATCAAAGAAGCCATGAAGCTGCTGATTGAAGAAGAAGCGGCCAAGCTGGTGAACCCGGAAGAGCTGAAGCAGGATGCCATCGATGCGGTTGAGCAGCACGGTATCGTGTTCATCGACGAAATCGACAAAATCTGTAAGCGCGGCGGCCAGAATGCGGGCGGTCCAGACGTGTCACGCGAAGGCGTACAGCGCGACCTGCTGCCGCTGGTGGAAGGTTGCACCGTTTCCACCAAGCACGGCATGGTGAAAACCGACCACATTCTGTTTATCGCTTCCGGCGCGTTCCAGGTCGCCAGCCCGTCAGATCTGATCCCAGAACTGCAAGGCCGTCTGCCGATTCGCGTTGAACTGCAGGCGCTGACCGTCAATGACTTCGAGCGCATTCTGACCGAGCCAAACGCCTCGGTTACCGTGCAGTACAAAGCGCTGATGGGCACCGAAGGGGTCAATATCGACTTCACCGATGACGCAGTGCGGCGTATCGCCGAAGCCGCATGGCAGGTGAACGAGACCACCGAGAACATCGGTGCGCGTCGTCTGCATACCGTGCTGGAGCGTCTGATGGAAGATATCTCCTATGACGCCAGCGATCGTAACGGTGAGTCGATCACTATCGATGCCGAGTACGTTGGTAAGCATCTGGATGAGCTGGTGGCCGACGAAGATCTCAGCCGCTTCATTCTGTAAGCTTCACCCGCGAAATCTCTGCCCGGCCACTGTGCCGGGCTTTTTTTTACGCAGGATATTGATGCAACGCTTTTTTTGGCGGTTGATGATTTTGCCAACAATCGCCAGATAGCGATATACTTAGCGCTCCTGTGGCAAACAGACGAAAACCCTCATGAAATACGATACATCTGAACTCTGTGACATCTACCACGAAGCTGTGAATGTTGTTGAACCGCTTTTTTCGAACTTTGGTGGGCGCAGCTCATTCGGTGGTCAAATCACCACAGTGAAATGTTTCGAAGATAACGGCTTACTCTACGATTTGCTGGAAGAGAACGGTCGGGGTCGCGTATTGCTGGTGGATGGCGGCGGTTCGGTCCGTCGCGCACTGGTCGATGCTCAGCTGGCGAGTCTGGCGGCGCAAAATGAGTGGGAAGGCATTGTGGTGTACGGCTCGGTGCGTCAGGTTGACGATCTCGAAGAGCTGGAAATCGGCATTCAGGCGATTGCGGCGATTCCGGTGGGTGCAGCGGGTGAAGGCATTGGCGAAAGTGACGTGCGCGTTAACTTCGGCGGCGTGACTTTCTTCTCTGGCGACCATCTGTATGCCGACAATACCGGCATCATCCTGTCTGAAGACGCGCTCGACATCGAGTAAGCCGCAACAAAAACGGGTGCCGCGGCACCCGTTGGTTTAAGCATTGACGCTTAAACTTCTTCCATTTTTCCCAGCAGTGCCCGCAGACGATCCTGCCAGACATGCTGCTCTTCTTTCAGATGCTGATTTTCACGCACCAGTGCATCCTGGTTGCCTGAAGCCTGGCTGACTTCGTTTTTCAGCGTGTTGTTTTGCTCTTTCAGCTCTTCAATTTCCATCTGCAGCAGAGTGATGGTATCAATCGCCTGCTGTACTTTCGCTTCCAGTTTCTCGAACACTTCAAATGACATCTTTCTGACCTCTCCTAAATCTTGCAAGGCGTTGATGGGGCTAGTGCATGCCTTATTACAGTGCGCTCAGCCACGATGACTCGATTGTATGTAGCCAAACCCAGCAAGTCCAGCGGCACAAGGCCTGCGAGGGCAGTCTGTAACACTTTTCAGTCTATGCCTAAAAAAATGCGCATCTTCGCGCATCTGTGTGCGCGATCACGTCGGCATCGACCAGCCTGACGGGGTGAATGGGCCTTAAAGAAACGCAAAAGACGCGAAAACGCGCATTTTTATGACGCAGTACACAGATTTCAATTTCGCTATTTCTCGTTTATGCTCGTTAACGATAAATTCACATCAACCCTACATTGATAGCTGGGCGACTCATGGATGAGAACAAAAACTGATAAAATTTAACCTCGCTTCAGGAATGCCATTATGAGTCAGACAACTAACACACTAAAAGGTCAGTGCATCGCTGAATTTCTCGGTACAGGTTTGATTATCTTCTTTGGTGCAGGCTGCGTTGCTGCACTGAAACTGGCCGGTGCGTCATTCGGTCAGTGGGAAATTTGTATTATCTGGGGTTTAGCCGTCTCCATGGCAGTCTATCTGAGCGCAGGCGTTTCCGGCGCGCATCTTAACCCAGCCGTTACCGTCGCGCTGTGCCTGTTCGCTAATTTTGAAGGTCGTAAAGTTGTTCCCTATATTCTGGCGCAGGTTGCCGGCGCGTTCTGCGCTGCCGCGTTGGTTTACGGTCTCTACTACAATCTGTTCTTTGATTACGAAGCGGGCCATCAAATGGTGCGCGGCAGTGTTGAAAGCCTCGATCTGGCCGGTATCTTCTCGACTTACCCGAACCCGCACATCAGCGTAGCTCAGGCGTTCCTGGTTGAGATGGTGATTACAGCGGTGTTGATGGCAGTGATCATGGCGCTGACCGATGACGGCAACGGTGTGCCGCGTGGTCCGCTGGCTCCGCTGTTGATTGGTCTGCTGGTGGCGGTCATCGGTGGCTCAATGGGTCCACTGACCGGCTTCGCACTCAACCCGGCGCGTGACTTCGGTCCAAAACTGTTCGCCTTCTTCGCTGGTTGGGGCAACGTCGCCTTCACCGGTGGCAAAGATATTCCTTACTTCCTGGTTCCGATTTTTGGCCCGCTGGTCGGTGCTTGCCTCGGAGCCTTTGGTTACCGTTCACTGATTGGCCGCCATCTGCCAGTTAACGTCGCGGAAGCCAGCACAGCAGAAAAACCGGTTGCGCGCGCTCAGCAGCGTAAAGCGTAAGTTTCATCGATACCACATCAGGACAGCACAATGACTACTGATAAAAAATATATAGTTGCACTCGATCAGGGCACAACCAGCTCACGCGCCGTGGTGCTTGATCATGATGCCAACATCGTTGCGGTTTCTCAGCGCGAATTTACCCAGATCTACCCGAAAGCGGGTTGGGTTGAACATGACCCAATGGATATCTGGGCGTCACAAAGCTCCACGCTGGTGGAAGTGCTGGCGCACGCCGACATTAACTCCGATCAAATCGCGGCGATTGGTATCACCAACCAGCGTGAAACCGCCATCGTGTGGGATAAAGAGACCGGCAAACCGGTTTACAACGCCATCGTCTGGCAGGATCCGCGCACCGCAGATTACTGTAACAAGCTGAAGAAAGAGGGTCTGGAAGAGTATATCCAGCACACCACCGGTTTGGTGATTAACCCGTACTTCTCCGGCACCAAAGTGAAGTGGATTCTTGACCACGTTGAAGGCGCACGTGAGCGTGCAAAACGCGGCGAACTGCTGTTCGGTACCGTTGATACCTGGCTGATTTGGAAAATGACGCAGGGACGTGTGCACGTCACCGATCACACCAACGCCTCACGTACCATGATGTACAACATCCACAAGCTGGAGTGGGATGAGCGCATGCTGGAGATCCTCGATATCCCGCGTGAAATGCTGCCAGAAGTGAAAGGATCTTCCGAAGTGTACGGCCAGACCAACATTGGTGGTAAAGGCGGTACGCGTATTCCTATCGCCGGAATCGCCGGTGACCAGCAAGCGGCGCTGTATGGCCAGCTGTGCGTACAACCGGGTATGGCGAAAAACACTTACGGCACCGGCTGCTTTATGTTGATGAACACCGGCACCGAAGCCGTGACTTCGACGCACGGCCTGCTGACCACCATCGCTTGCGGCCCACGCGGCGAAGTGAACTATGCGCTGGAAGGTGCGGTGTTTATCGGTGGTGCGTCGATTCAGTGGCTGCGCGATGAGATGAAGCTGATCAGTGATTCAACCGACTCTGAATACTTCGCGTTGAAAGTGAAAGACACTAACGGCGTATATATGGTGCCGGCCTTCACCGGTTTGGGCGCGCCTTATTGGGACCCGTATGCACGCGGCGCGATTTTCGGTCTGACGCGCGGTGCGAACGCTAACCACATCATCCGTGCCACGCTGGAGTCGATTGCGTACCAGACGCGCGATGTACTGGAAGCGATGCAGAACGATGCTGGCACTCGCCTGCAGTCACTGCGCGTGGATGGTGGTGCGGTCGCCAACAACTTCCTGATGCAGTTCCAGTCTGACATTCTCGGCACGCGCGTTGAGCGTCCGGAAGTTCGTGAAGTTACAGCGCTGGGTGCGGCGTATCTGGCTGGCCTGGCCGTCGGTTTCTGGGGCGACCTGGAAGAAGTCCGCGCTAAAGCGGTGATTGAGCGTGAGTTCCGCCCAAGCATCGAAACCACCGAACGTAACGTCCGTTATGCGGGCTGGAAGAAAGCCGTCGCTCGCGCCAAAGCGTGGGAAGACGAAGAGTAACATCCTGCTGACCCGCGGTGCCCTGCCGCGGGTTTTTCCCCCGTCCCGCTTCCCCGCTGTGTTAAACTGCCTGCCTGTTTTTTGTCAGGTGCCACCATGAAACGAGAACTCGCGATTGAATTTTCCCGCGTGACTGAAGCCGCCGCTCTGGCGGGCTATCACTGGTTAGGACGCGGCGATAAAAATGCGGCCGACGGCGCAGCCGTTCACGCCATGCGGATTATGCTCAACACTATTGATATCGATGGCCAGATTGTGATTGGCGAAGGCGAAATCGACGAAGCGCCGATGCTGTATATCGGTGAGAAAGTCGGTACCGGCCGTGGCGACGCGGTGGATATCGCGGTCGATCCGATTGAAGGCACACGCATGACGGCGATGGGCCAGGCCAATGCGCTGGCGGTGCTGGCGGTTGGTGATAAGGGCAGCTTCCTGCACGCACCTGATATGTACATGGAAAAGCTGATTGTTGGACCGGGCGCACGTGGCGCCATCGACCTCAATCTGCCGCTTGATATCAACCTGAAAAACATCGCGCTGGCATTGGGCAAACCGCTCAGCCAGCTAACGGTATCGATTCTGGCCAAGCCCCGCCACGATGCGGTGATTGCCCAGCTGCAGCAGCTCGGCGTGCGCGTGTTCTCCTTCCCGGATGGCGATGTTGCGGCCTCGATTCTGACCTGTATGCCGGATAGCGAAGTGGATGTGATGTACGGCATCGGCGGCGCACCGGAAGGTGTGGTGTCGGCGGCCGTGATCCGCGCGATGGACGGCGACATGCAGGCACGCCTGCTGGCGCGTCATCAGGTGAAAGGGAATAGCGAAGAGAATCGTCGTCTGGGCGAGAATGAACTGCAACGCTGCGCCGAGATGGGCATTGAAGCGGGTCAGGTACTGAAACTGGATCAGATGGCGCGCAACGATAACGTTATCTTCGCGGCCACCGGCATCACCACCGGCGATTTGTTGAAAGGCATCACGCGTAACGGCAACATCGCCACCAGCGAAACCCTGCTGGTGCGCGGTAAATCGCGCACCATTCGCCGCATCCAGTCAATCCACTATCTGGATCGCAAAGACGCGGCGCTGCATCAATTTATCCTGTAATCGCCTGCTTGCCGCTCTCCGGATGACGTGAGAGCGGCCACCAGCACAGCAGCATCACCAGCGACGTCACGAACATCAGCATGCCAAGGCTGGATTGATCGTGCTGCGGCAACAGCGCAGAAAGCCACGCCACCACGCCAGAACCGAGATTCTGCAAGCCTCCGATTAACGCACCCGCGCTGCCCGCCAGCCACGCATACGGCTCCATCGCGCCCGAGGTTGCCAGCGGAAACAGCATACCCGCGCCAAAGAAGAACAGCGCAGCCGGCACCAGCAACGTCCAGATGTTCATCACGCCAAACCAGGCCGGAACCCACATCAGCAAGCCCGCTAACAGGCAGCTGTTCACGCCGTACCACATCAGCGTGTGCCAGGATTTCTGCTCACGTCCGGCAAACCAGGCACCAAAGAACGCCGCCGGAATCGGCAGGATAAACAGGATGCTGACGGTTAATCCATCCAGCCCCAACACGCCGCCCATCAGCACGCCACAGCTGGCTTCAAACACCGCGATGCCCGCCAGCGCGCCAATCAGTAGCAGCAGATACCGCACAAAGTTGCCGTCGCTCAGCAAAGTGGCATAACGGCGCAGGAACGGCGTGGCGGGCGTATCCGCTGGACGCGTTTCCGGCAGCCATCGCGCCATCGACGCGGTGACGCCGACGCACAGCAGCAGCAGGAAGGCGAAACAGGCGTGCCAGCCAAACAGATGCGTCAGCAGCGCCCCAATCACCGGAGCCAGCAGCGGGCTGACCAGAATGCCCATATTAAGCAAGCTGTTCGCCTGGCGCAGTGCGATGCCGGCGTAGAGATCGCGCGGCATGGTGCGCGCCATCACGCCCGCCACGCCGGTACCTAAACCTTGTACCGCGCTGCCCAGCACCAAAATATCCAACGAGGGCGCGAACATAGCGATCAACGCGCCGACGGCAAAGATCGTCATGCCAATCAGGATCACCGGACGGCGGCCAAAACTGTCCGACAGCGGGCCGTAGATCAACTGCGATCCGCCGTAGGTCATCAGGTAGGCGGCCATCACCTGCTGGATCGCCCCGCTGCGCACATTAAGCGTTTCGGCCATGTTGGCCATGGCTGGCACATAGATGGTTTGCGCCATCTGCCCAACCGCCACCAGCACGATCAGCATGAATAACAGAAAGCGATTTTGCGTTTTACTTATCAACATGGAACAAAATGTCTGCCTGAGAAACAAAGAATAAGCAGCACAAAAAAGGCCGCCTCGGATTTATGGCGGCAAAAATATCAGGATTCAGTGACAAATCGAGAGGCGCGGGCAAAGCTGTATGTCTCAAGCCGTCAAGCTGTTTGTCCAGATTGTAAACCGCCCGCTACAGTTGCTGATCTGTGCGCTGCGTTTGTCGCTGAGAGCCCTTTACAGGGTACCGGGCTGGAAATTTATCGGATGGATAACGATGATAATCATGTGCCTGAATATTCAACACTAAGGAGTGAGCATGGCTGAGTGGATCAATGCTGAAGTGAAAGAGGTAAAAAACTGGACCGACGCACTGTTCAGCCTGCGCGTTGCAGCGCCGATTGATACCTTTACCGCGGGACAATTTGCCAAGCTGGCTCTGGAGATTGACGGTGAGCGCGTGCAGCGTGCCTATTCGTACGTCAACGCGCCGCAGGATCCGCTGCTGGAGTTTTATCTGGTCACGGTGCCGGAAGGCAAACTGAGCCCGCGTTTGCAGGCGCTGCAGCCCGGCGAGCAGGTGATGATCACTAAAGAGGCGGCGGGTTTCTTTGTGCTCGACGAAATTCCAGATTGCCAAACGCTGTGGATGCTGGCGACCGGCACGGCGATCGGCCCCTATTTATCGATCCTGCAACAGGGCGAGGATCTGGATCGTTTCGACAATATTGTGCTGGTACACGCCGCGCGCTTCGCCGATGACCTAAGCTTCCTGCCCTTGATGCAGGCGTTGCAGCAGCGCTATCAGGGCAAGTTACACATCCAAACGGTGGTGAGCCGCGAAGAGATCGCCGGTTCGCTGCACGGCCGCGTACCGCAGTTGATTGAAAGCGGAGAACTGGAGCGTGCGGTTGGCTTGCCGCTGACGGCAGAAACCAGCCATGTGATGCTGTGCGGCAATCCACAGATGGTGCGCGATACCCAGCAGCTGCTGAAAGATACGCGTGAGATGCGCAAACATTTCAAACGCAAACCCGGCCACATGACCAGCGAGCATTACTGGTAATTGGCGCGGAGCGAATAATCTGAGATTTTTCCCAGTGTGGGTTTTGACTTTGCCCGGTAAAAACCGTTCTAATCGTGGGCTAAGTGAATGATTTAGGGCCGAAGCAATGAACAACCTGCCAGTCGCGCTGCTGCTTGGCCTCGCACTGACATTTCCCGCCTGGGCGGACGATGCAGCCGCGTTGGATCGTAGCGATCATCTGCCTGTAGCGCCCTATCTGCTCGCGGGTGCGCCGACGTTCGATATGACCGTTGCTCAGTTCCGTGAGAAGTACAACGCTGCTAATCCCAATGCATTGCTGCAGGAGTATCGCGCGATTGATAGTCGCGGCGATAAAAGCAATCTGACGCGTGCCGCCAGCAAAATCAGCGAAACGCTGTATGCCTCAACCGCGCTGGAGCAAGGCACCGGCAAAATCAAAACCCTGCAAATCACCTGGCTGCCGGTTCCCGGTCCCGATATGAAAGCCGCGCAGGCTCGCGCCATGGATTACATGACCGCCCTGCTGCGCTTCTTCATTCCCGGCTTGTCGCCCGAAGAGGGGCGTAAAAAACTCGATTCCCTGCTGAGCGCCGGTAAAGGTGCGCGCTATTTTGCCCGCACCGAAGGTGCATTGCGTTTCGTGGTGGCAGACAACGGCGACAAGGGTTTGACCTTCGCCGTTGAACCGATAAAACTGGCGCTCGCGACGCCCTGATCGCACCGGCAAAAATGACGAAAAGCAAAGCCAGCAACACATTTGATCTCTATACTGTCTCGCAGACATCGCTGCCCGATGGCAGCGCTATTTCATGAATCGCGTTATGCGGAGGAAAGAATGCGACATCCACTGGTTATGGGTAACTGGAAACTGAACGGTAGCAAGCAGATCACCAAAGAGCTGATTGAAGGCCTGCGCAAAGAGCTGTCTGGTGTTGATGGTTGTGGCGTCGCGATTGCACCGCCAGCCATCTATCTGGACCTGGCGAAACACGCCATTTCCGGTAGCCACATTGCTCTGGGTGCTCAGAACGTTGACGTTAATCTGTCTGGCGCATTCACTGGCGAAACTTCCGCAGACATGTTGAAAGACGTTGGCGCGAAATACATCATCATCGGCCACTCTGAGCGCCGCACCTACCACAAAGAGAGCGACGAGTTCATCGCGAAGAAATTTGCCGTAGTGAAAGAAGCGGGTCTGGTGCCGGTTCTGTGCATCGGTGAAACTGACGCAGAAAACGAAGCGGGCAAAACGGAAGAAGTGTGCGCACGTCAGATCGACGCCGTGCTGGAAACGCAGGGCGCCGCGGCGTTCGAAGGCGCAGTCATCGCTTATGAGCCGGTTTGGGCTATCGGTACCGGAAAATCAGCTACGCCAGCGCAGGCTCAGGCGGTGCATAAATTCATTCGTGACCACATCGCGAAGAAAGATGCGGCTATCGCTCAGCAAGTGATCATTCAATACGGCGGTTCGGTCAACGACAAAAACGCCGCTGAGCTGTTCACCCAGCCAGATATCGATGGCGCGCTGGTTGGCGGTGCTTCACTGAAAGCGGATGCTTTTGCGGTAATCGTGAAAGCGGCAGCAGCAGCGAAAAACGCGTAACTTAGCGTTTAGATGCAGATTAAGGCGGCTGATTAGCCGCCTTTTTTATTGGCCGCTATTAATTGCGTCCCTACGAAAAAAGGGTTATTGCGGCAATATGCTGCAGTTATGATCCTGCAGCTCTTCCGCCGAGCCGCTGTTCAGTTTCAGCCAGTTACGTTCCAGCGCCAGCAGCGCTAAACGGCCATCCGGCAGCTGTGCCAGCGCCAGGCCATATTTCCCCATCTCGCTGCGCGCATGCGGCACTTCATCCGCCAGACGGATAAACACACTCTGCTGCGCCAGTTCTTGCTTAGAAAGCGCCCGCACCAGATAACCATGCTTGCGCAGCGTTTCACTCTGCCACTGTGCATTCAGTCTCGGTGCCAGCGCATCCAGCTGCTGGCGCACATCCGGACGCAGACAGGAAATATGAATATGCAGCTGATTCTGCGTACGCCCGTATTGCGCATTGATGGCCAGCGACAGCGCGCTA
>Ga0213825_1001124_pt1 | contig 18738 bp, 16 predicted proteins | sample MC6MC0900MG_FD_179896 | JGI IMG/M metagenome (GOLD analysis project Ga0213825, IMG submission 179896) | Enriched soil aggregate microbial communities from Iowa State University, Ames, United States - MC6-MC0900-MG | ecosystem: Environmental > Terrestrial > Soil > Unclassified | place: USA: Iowa... | reverse complement strand
CGCTTTCGCACAGTTAAAACATTTGTTGCTGTCGCTTCGCTTTCGCACAGTTAAAACATTTGTTGCTGTCGCTTCGCTTTCGCACAGAGCAAAGCTTCCAGTGGGCGAGCGACGAGCCGCTTCCTGCACTGGCCTGTGGCAACGCCTTCGTGACCAACCTCGTGTTGGCCTCAGTTTCTCGTCAGTCTCTCTATCATCTGACCCCAAAAGTTTGAACTTTTTAAGAAACCTTTCGAAACTCAACTGGACTTTTTCCGTTGAGTTTTATTTTTATCCGTTCATGATTGTAATAGTGGATATAGTCTGCTAACGCTTTTTTGAATTCTTCATAGTTTTTAAACGTAGTGGTATACAGAAATTCTGATTTCATTATGCCAAATAAGCTTTCTATCAGGGCATTATCTAAACAATTTGTTATAGACTTTAAAATAATTACCTCAAATCCTGTGTAACGAATCTTCCTAGATAAAATTTGAGTTGTTCATTTAATCGGTGTTCCTTTGCGGTCAAATTTAGTGGCTTTATTTTAAAAATAACCGTTTTACTTCCTAAGGATGATTGGTATTTATCAATATGAGTTTTCGATAAAGGGGCTTTATAATAGTTTGGTACATATTTATCCAGCATACTTTGCATGGCAGCAGTTGCTTCATCTAAATCAGTGACAATTTCTACTTTACCATTTGCAATGACACTCATGTAAGCTGTATCTGTTTTGGCAGGAGTTGGATCTACCATTGTGCCATAATTATCACTAATTGTCATACATGCATTCACATTACTATTCATGATGTCTATTTTCTTTCCTTTATTTGCCCCATGAAAATAAAAAATTCCATTCTTATATACAAAATTTAATGGTATAACATATGGCATGATATCATCAACTAGTCCAAGAAAAGCAGTATGAGCATTTTCTAAAAAATCATTGATTTGTCTTTCATCTGTACATGCTCTTTTTGACATTCGAATTGCTGCTGGTTCCATTAGTATTTTATCTCCTTTAAAGTGTCTAATCGGTTAAAAACAGTCTACAATAGGGCTATTTTTATAAAAAGAGACAGTCTTATGAAAACTAATGGGTACAACTACAAATCTTCATTGTTTTTAGTTAGATAAAGGATCATATATGAACCAAATAATTCAAAGCTTAAACCTAACAAATGTCACTAAAACTGAAAAGTTCGTCAGGGATCCTTTTATTATCTAAAATATGTAGGCCGTTAGCTAGATGGTATGAACTTTGTAGATAAAGGACCTCTTGTTTTTTTAAACCATTGGTAAAATAGTAAATAAACGAGACCAATTTCAATCGCATCTCCACCATAATACATGATCATTGCTCCAAGTTCTGCCTGTTCGGTAGGTACATGACTAGGGGGATGAGCATAAATATATTTGGATAATATTGAATGAGCTGTTAATGCTACTAATAAAACGATTGAACGAAAGATATAAGATTGCTGATGAGGAGTTGGATCGATATAGATAAAAGCAATGGTAAATAAATAGCCAGCTAGAAAAATATGAACATGGATCAAAATAAATAAAAGTGAGCTTTCATGCATCATGTTAAAGAGCGGTGTAGTATAGAGTAACCATAGACCACCTAAATTTAAAATAGATGCTATGATTGGATTTCGGACAAAACTAAAGTAAGAATTTCTTAATATACGGGAAATAGGACGTGCCATTTTCACTGGAATTGTTCTTAAAAGTAAAGTCACTGGAGCCGCTAGAGCAATTAATAGTGGAGCTAGCATCCCAAGCAATAAGTGGCCAACCATATGTGCTGAAAAATTTATGTGTGTTAGCTCTGCAAATGGACCGATTAATGTGATGATGGCACATAAATGCCCAAGTATCCAACTCACTGTGCGTAAATGAGACCAACTTTTTTTATGCTGATTAGAATAATAAACAGCAACAATGTAGGAGATAAGAGAAATGAAAAATGGTAAAACTAATATCAGTTGCATGAGAATCGAGAAATTTTGGATATGAGATTCATGAGAATGCAAATTATAAACCTCCTAGTACTTTTGGTGATTAGTTTGTATGAGTAAAACTATGCCAATAATGATTAGAATTGCTGCTAGTACATTCCAAACTAAATCATAGGGTAGAATTTCAACATTATAACGGATTTGATGCAGTCTCATGAACTTGTGTTGAATAATGCCATCATATAGTTGAAACACCCCTGCACCCAGAAAAATACCTCCAAGCCATCTTTTCACCCAAAAACCATGATTACGATGAAGGTCCGCAAGTAAAAAAGCAGATCCTATTGTTGCAAAAAAGCTAAAGGCATGGAATAAACCATCAGAAACTAATCCAATATTAGCTGTAGATTTATCATAAAAATGGTGCCAATGCAATAATTGATGAAAGATTACCTCATCTATAAATGCTACTACCCCCAAACCAAATAATAAGCCCGTCCACAGATTTTGTTGTCCATATTGATAACGGTTTTCATGTTTATGTTTTTTTTCTTCGTACATATTAGATATGGCCAAATTTTCCACCCCAAATTAAATTTTTAATAGTTTATCCATATGATTAAATTTTTAACCTCTTTTACGTTTAAATAAAAAGCACCTTTATTCTAAAATAATTAAGTTATCGTTATTGTTACAAAATTAAAAAGGGTATCAATCCATACAAATTGGATTAATCCCCTTATTGAATAGCTAGTATTCTTTTCATGCTAATCGTTTCCTTCTCTAAAATTAGAGAAGTTCAGAGTTTTAACTAAGTAAGATAGAAAACGCAAAAATAGATATTATTTTGTTTCATGTCTTATACCTATATTATTTAATAAAATCTTTCCCTGCTTTGTTAAATTAAACTGAAAATGTATTTTTTCTAGCCTAGATGAATTAAACTGAGGGTTTATTTCTTGGAAATCGTTTAAAAGGAATTTATAATACTGAAATACTGGTTCAGTATTTGGGCCTATATCCGAAAAAGGTTTCTTCAGCAAATTCCCCTTTATAGCAGGTGGCAATTTGGCAACATGGCTAAGAGGAAGACTTGCTTTTTCCCCCTCACTATCTTCTACAGTAATGGTAAAATCAATCAGTGCTTCTTCTCCTTTTTCCTTGCCTTCCTTCCCAATGGCAGCAAGTGAAAATACAAGGGAGTTATTTTGCTCTAGCACCAGCCCTCTATCAGGTAGTGTTATAGTATATGAGGCTGGGGAAGTTAAATCATTAGATTCCCACCCTAATTGCACAGCACTATACTGTGCCTCGGTAAACTTCAGTTTGACTTTTTCCTCTTTCCATTCCTTTAAATTTTCACCATTCAACTTTCCTCCTGGAACAGTGGTTGTATTAAGATCAATATCCTCATTAAACGTAGCAATATAAGAGGTCTGTGAATCATAATAATTAGAAATGTACTGTGTGTCAGGAAGCCACTTTTTTGCATATCCTAAATCTTGAAATATCTTTTGATAGTTTTTCTTTTCCTTTAACGTACTATCCAAAAATGCGGAGATTAATACTTTAGCAACTGTTTCCTGCTGTTCACGTGGCATAATTTGTTGTAAATTAAAGAATTGATTCGCTGTACCCGCACCATCTCCACGTCCCCATTTTTCATTAAACTGTCCATGATTAGCTCCATAAATGTAGACTGAAGCATTCATATAATCTTCTTTATCTGAATAAGAAATACGGTTATATTGATTGGAGCTAGTAAAGCTATTGACATCCATATCATGGGCTCCTTGAAGCGCCAAATAGTTTATATTTTTTAATGGAAGTGATTTTCCTGAAGGTAAATATTGTCCATCTGTTCCTGCAATAGAAACTAGGGAGCGGATAGAAAAATGATAATCAAACTTAATATTACCGTTATTTGGTGGGTGATTCATTTCATTAAAGGCAGCTGCAATTGCAATAGCTTCTCCACCTCTGGAATGACCAATGAGCGCTATTTGCTCCATATCCACCTTTTGATAAAATGGATTATTGCTATTTTTATTCCATTCTTCCCACAACTGTAAATGCTCCAGCAGTATAAGACCTCTCGCTGAATTTTCATTCTTAAGAGGACTGATTAAAAATAAATCATCATATGGAGAGAAATTCAGAAAATTTTCATCTACTGATACAGCTATATACCCTCTACTCGCAAGAAGCTTTCCTAAATACTCATAACCTGGATCGGAATAATCCGTCATTAAATGGTTACCGTGCACGATTAATACTAGTGGAAAAACACCCTGTCCGTCTGGATACCACACCTGACCATTTAATGGCAATTTATCCGGCCCAAAACCTAGTGTTTTTGTACGAACAGAGGACCAATTTTCTAAATAATTCGTGCCATCCACAGTTTTAGTCTCCAAAGAGTTTTTTTGATTAAATTCTTTCCGATAAGTATGTGGACTACCGTAAGTAAGTTTATTTACTCGATAGCTACCTGGATTTGCCGGATTATTCAGCATAGTATTATCATAATGCTTCGAAGCTTTAAGCTGTGATAAAGTGAAATCAGGGGAATTTACTTCACCTGATTGAAGCAACCAATAGCCCCCAACCACCATACCAATCGTCATTATACTTAGCAACAAAGAAGCGCCTACTCTTTTAGAAATTTTAGCATGCCTATAGTTACCCTTTATCCATTTGAATAACAATGCCCCCCATAAAGAGAGAAAAGCCATTATACCTAAAATCAATGGAAGAGCAACTTTTAAAGGAATAATCACGCTGAATAAAAGAAAAACAAACGAGGTGACAAGTACCCAGATATAACGACCAGGTATCTTTTTTAGCAACTGAAACAAAAGGGTAAGGACCCCACTGATAATGACCACAGAAAAAATAAATACCAAAATTCCAATCACGAAATCAAAAACACTACGCTGGTCTAATAAGAACTTTCCTTGAATCAAAATCATTAAAAAAGAGACACTACCTAAAACGATGGAAGCCCCTTTCCATCCTAATGACATTGGTTCGTGATTCTTTATTTTTCTGAAAATTTTTTGGACAAAATAAGCCCACACTTTTTTTAATACCTTCAATTTTTTGATTCCTCCTGCATACAATCTATTCCATTTTAGATTACAGGATGATTCTTTCTTGAGACTTTCTCCTTTCTTTCAATTACCTTACAAAGCAATTTTGCCAAGGCGAAATTAGTCCGGATTTTGAATTGTGCACAACCCACTGAGAAGGAATCAAAATCGCATTCATCTCACCATCTGTAGAGGTAGGAGTATTCTGCTGAATGTAGATAAAATCTGTTCGTTTTGTGGTCATTTTTGAGGAAAAAAAAGTCTAAAGCTTGTCCAACCATTTGTTGTCAGCGTAATTTCTCCCCCATGCTTTTCAATCACTTGTTTAGCAATCGCAAGTCCTAATCCAGTACCTCCATCACTTTTACGTGTTTGATCACCACGGACAAAAGCTTCAAATATTTTTTCTTCAATTGCTGGAGGAATACCTATCCCATTATCCTGAATAACAATTTCTATGCCATTTTCCTTTGATACTAGCTCCAATTGTACAATTGTCCCTGCTGGATTATATTTTAATGCATTTGAGAGAATGTTAGACATCGCTCGATATAACAATGTAGCGTTAAAAGGATAATCAATTACATCTTGAGGAATAGTGCATTGAAACATAAAGTTCTTTTCTGAAAATTGTTCGTAATACTCTATTGCAATTTCTCTCATAAATTCTGCTATATCACTTTTTTGTACCATAACAGGATAATTAGAACTGTTTAGCTTGGATAATTCAAAAATATTGTCGATAAGTTCTGATACCAGCTCAACTTTATTCGAGATTAAGCTTAAAATTCTTCGTTTTCGCTCTTCTTCATTAATCAATCCTAATTCCAGTGCTTCAACATAGCCTCTAACTGTAGTAATCGGAGTCTTTAAATCATGAGAGAGGTCCACTAACATTCGTTGCTTGTTTTCTTCTAAGCGTTGGTTTTCTTTTTCTACTTTCTCCAGTTGCTCAGCCATTTTATTAAAATCATTTTGAATTTGAGCAAGCTCGTAACTTGCGTTAAAGTTAAGTCGTTTACTGTATTGTCCCCGCGCTATATCTTGTATGCCGTCAGCGATTAAATGAAGTGGAGTGGTAAGTCTAGAGGCTGTCCACTTCCCAAAAATATAAACTGCTATTATTAATAAAGAGAGAAAAAGAAGTAGCGTTTGCATGAGTATTTTATAAAAGATTTGTTCATTTTTTTCTTGTCCTTCAATAGGGCTCTTGGAAGATTGACCTGCCTCCAAAAAATAATTTACAATTTGTTCGTTTAATACAAACAAGGAAAAGGCTGCAATTAGTGCAACAATTATGAAAAAGTATATATATGTAGTAATCAATACGCGCTGTAGCCGATTCTGTGATTTCATGGAATCAACTCATCTTTCTTGGCAAATCGATATCCAAGCCCACGAATCGTTTTAATAAATATAGGATTCCGTGGACATGTCTCAATTTTTTCTCGAAGTCTACTAATTTGAACCATGATTGCATTGTCATCAGCAATATAATGCTCATTCCAGGCACGTTCGAAAATTTGTTTTTTTGTAAAAACTCGTCCAGGCTCACTCATCAAGAGCTTTAATAATTGATATTCGCGTGCACTGAGAGAGATTGCTTTCTCATTGATATAAAGCACACATTCCTGCTGGGACAAACGTAAATCCCCTACCCTTATTTGAGCGTTCAGCTGAGAGGATACTACATTATTAAATTCGTACGATCTCCGCAAATGGGCTTGAATTCTAGCAATTACCTCCAAAGGGCTAAATGGTTTAGAGATATAATCATCCGCTCCTAACTTTAGTCCGGTAATTTTATCATAGTCCTGGTTTTTAGCAGACAGTAAAATAACTGGAATTTTGTATTCTTGACGTATCATTTGTAACAACTGATAGCCATCAATAATTGGTATCATAATATCTAAAATAACAAGGTCAATAATGTGGTTTTTTAATTGATTAAAAGCCGATTTGCCATCAAATGCTTCCACTGTACGATATCCTTCTACATGCAAATATAGTTTCAGCAAGTTCACAATATCGAGATCATCATCCACTATTAATATTGTTTTGGACATAGTAAATCCCCCTTCCCTTCTTCTAACTATAGTGTATTCTATTTAGTAACTTAATCTCCCTAGAATGTGTTTATTGTAAGAAAATTGTAAGGTAAGTAAAAGTTTAAGTTTGGATAGACCCTCTTTCATGTGTTTTAAATTCATCCTTTTTATAGTTTAGAATCTCCTTATAAGCTTTTTACTTTATAAAAACTTTAAAAAATAATGTCGGATAATCTGTTTTCTCGTATTAACTTGATTGCCTCAATGTAAAACCATAGTATTTATGTTTTCTAGTTCTAGGCATCCGCTATTCTCTAATTAAAAGATGATTGTTATTTTATAACCGTTAATCAGCTATTTTTTAAGGATTTTAGTTAACAATATTACCATAATTTATTAACATCTATTTAATTATAACTTTACAACCTTCCTTTAAACTTACCATTGAACTAATCTAAAGGAGGAAAATCATGAAATATTCAAAAAAATGGACTTCATTGTTTTTAGCAAGTGCTCTTACTTTATCAACAGTTAGTATCGCTACCCCACAGGTACAAGCAGAGGAAGTAAAAAAACCAACAAATGTTATTATGCTTGTGATGGATGGTAGCAGTAATAATGCCATTACACTTTCCCGTTGGTATAAGGGAGAAAGCCTGGCAATGGATGAAATTTTAACAGGTGCCATGCGTACGTACTCTGCTGAGTCTGCCATTACAGATTCCGCTCCTGCAGCTACAGCTTTAGCAACTGGACATAAGTCGAATGATAAATTTATTGGTGTTTTGCCATCTGTTGTTAATTCACCTGGATTAGAGCAAGTTGCTAAAGAGGACGCATTTAGACCAGTAGCAAATGTTTTGGAAGGCGCTAAACAGCAGGGCAAGGCCACAGGATTAATTTCTACCTCTGAAATCCAGCATGCTACACCAGCAGGCTTTTCAGCTCACGTTAATAATAGAAGCCAATATGGTGATATCGCTGAACAGCAAGTCTATCAAAATATTGATGTTGTGTTAGGAGGTGGCTTAGAATCTTTATCAACTGGCACAACAAAAAATGCGCGTAAAGATGGCGAGGATTTATTGAACGTCCTTAAGGAAAAAAATTATGCTCTTGTCAAAACACGGGATGAACTACTAAACAGTCAAGCATCAAAAATTTGGGGTAGCTTTGCGCCAAGTGCTCTCGCTTACGATTTTGATCGTGCCAAAACAAGAGCATCCGAGCCAACGCTTGCCGAAATGACAGAAAAAGCGATTAATACGCTGAAAAAGGATGAGGATGGCTTCTTCTTATTTGTGGAAGGAAGTAAGGTGGACTGGGCAGCACACGCTAACGATACTATTGGGATTATTAGTGATATTTTATCGTTTGATGATGCGGTGAAAGAAGCCATTGATTTTGCGAAAGAAGACGGAAATACATTGGTGGTTGCCGTAACAGACCACGGCAATAGCGGTATTACAATGGGGAATATTAACACAACAAATACTTATTCAAGCATTCCTGTATCAGCCTACATCGATCCTTTAAAGAAGGCTACAATGACGATTGAAGGTGCGTTAGGGCAATTAAAAGAAGATCAATCAAACTTAGTAGAAGTTGCTGCACTTTATGGTCTAGATAATTTAACAGAGGAAGAGCTTACTACATTAAAATCTGCCAAAGACCTTGGCAGTGAAATGGTTAAAATGCTTGCAAATCGTGCCAATATTGGCTATACAACTGGTGGCCATACTGGTGAGGATGTATTTTTATATTCATTCGGTCCGTCTAAAATAACTGGTCTTGTCGAAAATACTGATTTAGCACATGCAATGGCAAAGTTTATGGGCTTTGAATTAGATAAGCTAACGGACGAATTATATATACCTGCAACAAAAGCATTTACAGAAAAAGGCTTCACAACAAAAGTAGATGTAACAGATAAAGAAAATCCTATTTTTATAGCCCAAAAAGCGGATGTTTCCATTACTATTCCAGTAAACAAAAATACTATGGTATATAAGGACGCATCAATGAATACGTCTAAAACATATACATTTGATACAATCAATGTTTATAACGGTACGGAATTTTATGTTTCAAAAAAAGTTTTAGACACAATACAATAAAGGAAAAGACATCATAAGCAGGGAAACGTGCTTATGATGTCTTTTTTACTTGTCGGGTGACTTGATGATTTAAAATAAAGATTAATAATTTATAAAAAAGAAGCGATGTTTTGAATAAAGTCGCGACGTTTATAAAAAAGTTGCGATGCTTCACCTCTTTGGATAAGGATATTTCAAAGGGGAATAAAGTTTGATCATTTCTAATAAATTCTGTTTTTCATTAGCCTTTTGATACTCTTTTATCATCTTAAAAAAGTTAAGGAAAAAGATGGATTGTGCCAAATAACTTTTATCGCCGTGTAAAAAATATTAGAATCCCCAAGTAACCAGCAATAAGAAACGGCGAAATTAAAATGAAATAAATCACCATGCTTTGACCTGAAAAATATAGCAATAGACAGACCACGGCTGGCATACGGGTCGTTGTACTCCTGATTGTCTTCCTGATCGATGGCCGCCGACACTCAGCCGTTTGCAAAAAAAAAACAAAGAACCGAACCTTTTTTTGATAGAGAGACAATATAGTGTGTAAGCTTACTTAGGAGGACCCTCTGAATGCAAAATGAATATATGTACCAATTACTCAAAAAAATGAAAGAAGGTGATCAACAGGCGTTTCGTATGATGTATGATGCCACCTATCAGGACGTCTACCGGACAGTCTCCTTTCTGGTGGATCATCAGCAGGATCGGGAAGATGTCATGAATGAGATATATATGCAAATGTGGACCTCACTTGCTAACTATGATACGAACAGACCTTTCCACTTCTGGCTAAACGGCTTGGTAATCCGTCAAGTGAAGAGATTTCGGGTCAAGAGCTGGCGGAGATTCCGAATTTTTGAACGCATCCGTGCCTTTTCTCGGGAAGAGCCTCATTGGGATCAACCTTCTGTGTTGATGGATGGGACGAAGCAAATGATAACACAGGCAATCCAAAAACTGACCGATAAACAACGATCGGTGATTGTCCTCCGCTTTTTTCACGACTATAAACTTGAGGAAATAGCGACATTGCTCGAAATTCCGCTGGGTACGGTCAAGTCCAGGTATCATGCTGGCCTTCAGGTGCTTCGAAAAAACTTAAGTAATCTCCCCCCAGAAAGGATGGAAGAAATTAATGCCAATTGAACGCAAAATCCGTGAATATCTGCACAAAGAGGCAGAAACTATGAAGTGCCCTCCGGCCATTTCCAAACGAATAGAACAATCCTATTCTCAATATTTCCAACGAAAAAGGAGTGAAATAAACATGAAAAAACGATTAATTAGTGGATTAGTTGCTACTGCGATTTTGATTCCAACCGCAGCATTTGCGGCCCCTAACCTGATTGAAATGCTTACTAGAACACCAATGACTGTTGAACAAGTCAAGGTGGATGAGGTTGGCAAAGCAACACTAGAGAAGCTGTATAACGCATTTCCCGAAACAAAATCGTTTGAGATTATCAATGCAAGTAAGGTTCAAGGTGTCCAAACAAGCATCATACTGCAGGAAAAAGGAGGAATTGGCAAAAAGATTTCCCTTCATACAAACGGTATTACGGGTGCGATTGAACACGTGAATCAGGAGAATTGGGAGCCAAAGGAGAAACCACTCACTGCCTTAACCGATCAGGAAATCAAGTCGAAGGTAGATTATCTAATTGATAAAATGTTTGGCAACATTGAAGAGTACGAGTTTGCTATGGAACAAATGGAGAACCCGGATCAAAAAACGTTTATGTTGAATTACACCAAAAAGGGATCAAAAACACCTTTCTACCAGGCATTTGTTCAAGACAATACAATCAGTGTTTCTCTAATCGGAGGTGAGACTACACCTTCAAACATTAAAGTAGAAGGTTTTTTCTCTACAAATGGTAAGCCTGATTATACTGCTGATTCCTTTTTAAACGATGAAAAACTGTTTTCTTTACTAAAAATTAGCCCAACAGAATTAAAACAAGAATTAGCAAAAGGTAAATCTGTTGTTGAGATTGCAGCATCTAAAAATGTCTCTAAACAACAAGTGATTGATGTGATTGCAAAAACACAGGCTGAAGGACAAATTCAAGGTGAAAATAATGACGATGTTCCTTCAAGTGAACAAATGATAAAAGCTGTTGAACCGAAAGTATCACAAGTTATTGAACATAAAACTGAAACGCCATGGTAGTAATAACAAATCCTAGGCGGTTGAAGTTGGCAAAATATCGCTTGAGTACATCTAATTCAATGGTTGTTTCTTGAATATGAATTTGAATGGTAGCATGAGGGGCTTTTAATCAAACTTCATTACAAGCCTGAACTTAAACAAATGGGCCTTTGTATAACTAGGGTTTAAATCAAACTTTTTTATAAAGAATTTAATCTGCTACATTAAGTAAGAGCATGTTTTGAACAATCTTTTTTCAAAACATGCTCTTTAGAACTATTCTCATATCAAGGTTGATATCCATTAATTTAATCAAACTTTATTACAAACCTACATGACTGTGTTATCTTGAGGCATTCAGTGTCTCCATCTAGCTTATAGATACATTTTTTGCTCTAATTTTAACTGTACTTCTTGTTGATTAATTTTTAAATTTGTAACTTTCTTTACCTTTACATAATAAACGATATAACAGCCAATAAAGAATGCTCCTCCACAATATAGAGCTAGTCGTTGAGATGGATCAAATGCCAAGCTTCCCATGACAATACAGTTTGCTACTAAACCTAAAATTGGAACGAGTGGGTAGAGTGGGGCTTTGAATTTTAAATCTTCCACTTTTCCACCTTGACGTATATAGGATCTTCTAAACGCAATTTGGGAGGCCGTAATTGCAATCCAACCAATTTGTGCGCCTAAGCCTGCTAGAGATAAAAGCCAAACAAACACTGTTTTTGCAGCGAATGCACTTGATAGCAATGACAAACCAGCCACAGCAAGTGTAATTAGTAATGCATTCATAGGAATCCCTCTTTTATTCACCTTCCCTAAAACGGGGCTTGCCATCTTTTCAACAGAAAGAGAGAATAGCATACGTGTTGCTGCATAAAGTCCAGAGTTAGCGACAGATAATAGCGCTGTCAGAATAACAAAATTCATGATATCTGCAGCATACGGAATTCCTATACTATCTAGCACAACAACAAATGGACTTTCAACAACTCCTGCTTTTTCCATAGGTATCATACCTGCTAGTACAACGACAGATAACACAAAGAAGAAAAGCGTCCGCCAAACTGTTTGTTTAATTGATTTAGGGATTGTCTTTTCAGGATTTTCACTCTCCCCTGCCGCAATACCAATTAATTCAGTACCCTGGAATGAAAAATTCACAGTAATCATGGTAATAAGCAAGGCTGATACGCCATTTGGAAATAGCCCGCCCTCATAAAAATGAGAAAGAAATGGTGCATCTGTTCCATCTTTTATATCAATTAAACCAAACATGGCCGCCCCACCAACTGCAAGGAACATAATAATGGCCAATATTTTAATGCTTGAGAAAACAAATTCTGCTTCACCGAACGCTTTTGCTGATAAACCATTCAATACAAAGAGCAGTGCAGCAAATAGTAGGCACCACATCCATACGGGTGATTCAGGGAACCATCTTTGCATAAGTTGTCCAGCCCCTAAGAATTCGAGTGCAACAGTTACTGCCCAGCCTAGCCAGTACAGCCAGCCGACAGCAAAACCAGTAGCAGGACCTATAAATTTCGTCGTGTATGTTTGGAATGAACCTGATACTGGCATAGCAACAGACAATTCACCTAAACATAGCATTGTTAAATACATGACTAATCCGCCAACTAAATACGAAAGAATGGCACCAGTTGGTCCAGCTTGATGAATAGTGTAGCCTGACCCAAGAAAGAAACCAGTTCCTATACATCCGCCAAGTGAGATCATAAATAAGTGTCTTGCTTTCATGCTTCTTTTTAATTCATATTGTTCTGCTGCCATATAAAAACTCCTTACGCAAATTATCTTGTAAGCACTTTCTTTTTTAAGTGCATGAAGATAACTATTAGAAATTTTAATAATAATTAGGTTATTAATTTAATATATTTAAAGAACTGTCAATATTCTGACAAAACAAATGCTAGTGTTACCTAGAGCTGTCGCCCTTTCTATTGTAAACTTAATTGAGGGAGAGCTATTTTCTTACATTTGGTTGTGGCGACCTACTATTCTAAGAAAAGTTCTTCCTTTATGGGATAATTTATTGCCCTTATCCATAATTTAAAGTAATGTATCGCCGAATAAAGAGCTGATTAAAGCGACTGCAGCGATAGCTGTTTTATTATATTTATCTAATACTGGGTTTGTCTCTACAAACTCTGCTGAGGTAATGATATTCGCCTCTGATAGCATTTCCATAGCTAAATGGCTTTCTCGATAGCTGATGCCACCTGCAACTGGAGTTCCTACACCTGGTGCATCATTTGGATCAAGACCATCTAAATCTAGGGATAAATGGACGCCATCTGTACGTTCCTTCAAATAATTAATCGTTTCTGACATAACTGTTGTCATACCTAATCGATCGATTTCATGCATGGTATATACTTTTATACCTTGTTCTTTAATAAGCTGCTTTTCTCCTGGATCTAAGTCACGGGCACCAATAATCACGACATTTTCAGGCTTTACTTTTGGACCATAGCCTCCAATATTAGTAAGCGTAGGATGACCAAGACCTAAGCTTACAGCCAAGGACATTCCATGTATATTGCCTGAGGGAGAGGTTTCACCTGTGTTTAGATCACCATGGGCATCATACCAAATGACACCTAAATTCTCATAATGCTTTGAGACCCCTGCTAATGTTCCAATGGCGATACTATGATCTCCTCCTAAAACTAACGGAAAGTGATTTGAGGAAATGACTTGATCTACTTTTTGACCAAGCTTGCCATTAGCCTCTGCTACAGTTTTTAAATTTTTTAAGTTAGTCGTTATTTCAGTTTCTTTGCTTTCATTTACTATTTTAATATTTAAATCCCCTTCGTCATCAATCGAATAGCCAAGGCCTTCAAGTCGATCTGTTAACCCAGCATATCTAATAGCGCTTGGCCCCATATCAACCCCTCTTCTAGTTTGACCAAAATCCATAGGCACCCCAATAATTGTAACTTCTTTGTTCATGATATTTTCTCCTCTCGAATAATTACTTTCACAGTATAAAGAAAATGAAAAATTGACTCAACCCAACATTTTTTTAAATTTTTATACAGTTTGGATTATTAAAAACATAGATTCTTTCTTGTATAAAAAAATGCATAAACATTATTTCAATGCATAACGATACACTATTTCCCAATTTTAAATGTTTTTTTGTCAGAAATTTCAAAACAAAAGAATAAATACTATTCTATTTTTATAATTTTTTTAATAGAAAATTAACTGCAACGATAAAAAATATCCAAATATCGTACTCACATCCAAATGCAAGAAATTAAAACAACCAGTTGCTGCTACAAAATCGACAACCGGTTGTATGAATAGCAACCCCATTCCTTTGGATTTCTCATATAAATTTGCCCTTACCAATATAATACTAATCTATAACAATTGAATTTTGATAAAAGAAGGGTGATGTAAGGTGACGATTATCACAAAGCCATCCATTGGTTTAACACAATTCACTGATTTCACGATGAAGGGAAGTGCTGCCAAGACAAAGTTTGTGAAGGACATTAAGTACCAGGGGGACTATCATCCGATTAAAGATTATTGGAGAGCATTACGCGAAGGCTTAAAAAAATACCATGAAAATCGATATAATGATTCCTATTTACTTACCATCATAGACGATGCCATCCCTGCACGTCAGAAGAATTACCAAGAAGCTGTAAAAGCCTATTTAAAATTTTTTAAAAATAAAAGAGTACAGTGGTTTGAGCCTGGTAAGTCCAATTGGTATTGTGATGAATTAACCGTACGTTCAAACCCTGAACTCGGTTTAATCATCGATGATATCCCCTATCTAATTAAGCTGTATTTCAAAGGAAAAAATGAACGCATCGATAAACATAAATGCCGATCTGCCCTAACCCTCCTAAAAGATTCTCATTATTCGATTGAACATCCTGAATCTGTTAAACATGCTATCTTAAATGTTCAAAAAGGGCGTTTGATTGTAGATGATGAATCGACAGAATATCACCGAATCGCCCTCGAATCCGATGCAGCGCAATTTATGTTTATTTGGAATAGACTCTAACACTTATCCCACTAAAAAATGTGGATTTGGTATTTTTCCTCTACCAAATCCACATAACGTCTGCTGAAAAGAAAAATAAATCTCAATCAACATTTTATCTCAAATACCCCTAATGATTGACAAATACCAAACAGTTAAGTAAACTTAACTTAATAAATAAAATGAAGGACGATACAACTATGCATGATTATTTAATACTTATCGACAAAATCAATCAAAAATTTGAGCAATTCAAATTGATAGTTTTAAAAGAAACCAAAGAAGTTGAGGAATTGGGGAACTTTCACTTAACCCCTCAGCAAGAAGTGATCATGTTTTATATCATTCGTAATGAGCCGTTAATTGCGAATGATATTGCCAATCATTTTGATATTTCTAAAAGTGCAGTTAGCCAAGTTATTTCAAAGCTGGATGAAATGAAAATGATAGTTCGGCAGGAGAATTCAATAAACCGTAGAGAGTCTTTAATTACTCTTGGAAATAGAGGTCAAGAATTTCAAGAGCTTCTAAAAAAAATTGACGATATTCTCGTAGAAAAATATTATTCGAAGGTAAGTTTAAACGAGTTAAAAAATGTTTTGGACACATTAGATAAGATTGTCGGAACAAATAACAACAAAGGGAGTTAAGCTCATGGAGAAAAATTTAAAGCAACTCACTAATCGCATACACTATTTACCACCTGATCCTGAAACAGATCGACCAATACTGTCTGCCATATGTGGGATACACCAAACTTTAATTATAGATGCAGGAAATTCTGACAAGCATGCTCAGTTATTTCTTGATGCACTAGACCAATATCAAATCGCTAATTATCATTCTGTCGTCTTAACACATTGGCATTGGGATCATAGCTTTGGAACAAATAAAATGAATTTATTAACAATAGCACATGAAAACACAAAAAAGTATCTTGAAAACATAATAGATTATGATTGGTCTGACGAAGCCTTAGATAATCGTGTGGAAAAAGGCTTAGAGATTGAGTTTTGTTCTGAAATGATAAAAAAGGAATATGGCGTGGACAGAAATATTACCATCACTTTACCTAATATTACTTTTAAAGAAAAAATGGAAATTGATTTAGGTGGAGTTCGATGTGTCGTCCAACATGTAGGTGGGGATCATTCTGATGACTCCTCAATCATTTTTGTAGAGGAAGAAAAAGTACTTTTCTTAGGGGACTGCCTGTATCCAAGTATTTACACACAACAACCACTATATAAAATCGATCATGTTAGACATCTCATAAAAAGCATTGAAATGTTTGATGCCGATATCTATGTGCTTTCGCATGAACTCCCATTAACGAAAGAGCAGTTTATCGGTTATATAAATGCATTAAAGTTAATATGTGATTTAGCAGAGAAGCATCAAAGCAACCACTTGAATTTGGTTAATGAGCTGTCAACTCTACTTAATCGTCAATTAAGTCAGTTAGAGGAAGAAATTGTTTATTGTTTTATGAACGGATTATCAGTTTCATAAACTGGAAGCTCAAATCGAGTAGGCCCCCTCCCATCACCGCCGTTAAGCGAACGCACAAATATCTTCGTGACGAATTTTGAGGCGCAATGATCTTAGTATCAGTTTTTTTGTAAAGTTCTATTTTTCTTATGCTTGCTTAATTGAGAATTTGGAGGATCTTTAATTATTTTACATTAACATCAAAAACAAAAGATTCTTTTCCTTTATTCCATATAGCATTAAGTTCATATATATAATACCCTTCTTTAGATGGCATAGTTATTTTTTCATCTTTAATTTCAACATTTTCAATTGTGCCATCTTCATTCATTTTAGTTGCAGTAATGGAGTTTGGATTGTTATCAATTTTAAATTTTAAAACATCCCCTTTTTGGACTTCTAAAGTTTCGAAGTTATCTGCTATTTCGCTAATATTAGGAGAACCTTTCAATGTTACTTCAACATCGTCCTCTTTCCACTCATATTTACTTGGTAACATATTAAAATGCTCCCCATCAAAAATAATTTGACCTTCTGGTTGATTATGAATACCAGTTGGTAGTACATTGCATCCAGTCAAAATAATAACTATTAGTATTGGGAAAACTAATTTATTCATTTGACCACTCTCCTTTTACTTAAATTCCCTACAGTGAATATATCATACTATTTTCGTTAAAATCTTATACTTATTCCCAATGATATACATATATGATATAAGGAAAAAGAATGCTAAGTAAGATGATAGTTTTCGAATAAAATTAAAAATCACAAAATAATCATAATTTAATCTAGTTTAAAAGGTAAAGATTATAGCTTTTTGATAATCTGGAGCAATGCGAAAACTCCTCTCGTGGGTTGTCTGAACAACAATTACGATAAGGAGTTTTCGTTTTTCTTTCATAGCAAATTGTGATTAACTCAAAACTCAACTATAGTTTTGTGAAGAGCCTTAAAAATTCACCCATTAACTACATTGTTTTATACGAGCCCATGATTCACTGTTTATCAGTCAGCTTTTTTACAACTTCCTTGATTTGAAACTTTAATGATATTCGGTTCACTTGAGGAATTATGTATTGTATTTATACAAGCAGATGAAAAGAGAACCCATTCACTGCTAGCTGGCCAATAGAAAACAATCAAGCATTTAAATCTGTTATAGCAGGAATATTAATTTCCTTTACACATGAAACAGGTGATAAACTTATCACACATTGGACAATGGATACAATATCCTGTACAGGAATACGGGTACCTTCATATAAAAGAATGGCCTTTTCTATACCTTCTTCATAGGGTACTTCTGCAGCAAGTTCTCCTGGATTAATGCATGTTACGGAAATTTTATCTTTTCTCACATGTTCACGTAGGGCATTGGTAATGCCACGTAAGCCAAATTTAGAGGTAACAAACGAAACTTGTGCATTATTGGTATGATCTAAACCTGCCGTTGAGCCAATGAGAATTATTTTCCCATTTTTCGCCTGTCTTAAGTTAGGTAATAGTGCTTGTATATAGGTAATAGTGGAAGTTAGATTAATATTGATTAGGTTTGAAATATCTGCTACTTCATCCTGATCAAATGTATAGTCATCCTCAAAACCACGCTTTTCCCATACCCCAACATTATAAATTAATACATCGACGGCAATCCCTTGTAACGTTTCTTTTAAAATAGTAATTTGTTGTTGACTAGATAAATCGATTGAGAGCCACTTACGAATTACTCCATCATTTAGATCTAAGCTATTTGGTCGTGTACGTGACACCATCCATACCGTATCACCCTTTATAGGTAAACCCTTTACAAATGCATCACCTAATCCTTGACTTGCTCCAAAAATAATAAAGCTCTTACT
>Ga0213825_1001113_pt1 | contig 18821 bp, 12 predicted proteins | sample MC6MC0900MG_FD_179896 | JGI IMG/M metagenome (GOLD analysis project Ga0213825, IMG submission 179896) | Enriched soil aggregate microbial communities from Iowa State University, Ames, United States - MC6-MC0900-MG | ecosystem: Environmental > Terrestrial > Soil > Unclassified | place: USA: Iowa... | reverse complement strand
CCAAGTTAGTTTGTCTTTCATATTCTGGAGGCATTTTAGGGCTAATATCTATACTACTGTATTTCGTATCATTAATTATGGGTAATCCAAGTTTAAATGTTATAAAAATGGATATAACTAATTTATTAGTGTTAATTGCAGTAATGCATATTGTTGAAGGATTATTAGTAATCTTTGATGGTAAAAGAGGAGCTATACCCGTATTTGGATCAAGAGATAAAAAAATCATAGGCGGATTTGCGTATAGAAGACAATGGATATTACCAATGATAATATTACTAATGGTACAGGCTACCAGTGCAAATACAGTCATGGGTGGAAGTGTAAATACTCCAGAGTGGTGGCCAATCATTAATCATAGTAAAAATGTATTGATTTTTGCTACTATGGTAATTGGTGCACTACCTATTTTTGCAGGAGTTAATTATGCTACAGTAACATTTACAAAAAGCAAAAAAAATAAGCCCATATTTTCAGGGTTGCTTATTTTAGGATATGGTACTGTGCTAATTCTATTATCCTTCCTAGGAGATATAAATAAAATTTTAGATGTAATAATTCTTACATTGATGCCTATATTACATGAATATATGTTATATATTGATCGATTATCAGAAAAAAAGGGTAAAATAAAGTATGTGAGTAATGAAGAGGGCGTATGTGTTTTAGATGTAGCACATGATTCTATAGCTAAAAATATGGGAGTTAAAATGGGAGATTTAATATTAGAAATAAATAATATTAAATTATATAAGGATGAAGTTATATTTAATTTGTTAGAAAGCCTTCCAGATATTATAAAAATGAAGGTTAGAAGAGAAAATGGAAATATAGAAGAGCTAGAATGTAAAGTTAAAAATAATAAAGAAAAGTTAGGGATTGTTATAGTTCCTAGGGAAGTTCCTAAGCAGGTTACTGTAGCAAAGCCGGACAATTCTAGTTTTTCAGATATACTAAATAAAATTAAAGAAAAAAAAGATAACAACGATAAAGAATAATTTTTAGAACAAGGTGAGGTGATGTATCATGGGTCAGTTTAAGATTCATTCAAAATTTAAGCCAACTGGAGATCAACCTGAGGCTATAGATAGTATAGTTAAAGGAATGCTTGAAGATAAAAAGTATCAAACTTTACTTGGAGTAACGGGATCAGGGAAGACATTTACCATGGCAAATATTATAGAGAGGGTTCAAAGACCAACTTTAATTCTTGCTCATAACAAAACCTTAGCAGCTCAATTATGCTCTGAATTTAAAGAGTTTTTTCCGGAAAATGCTGTAGAATATTTTGTATCTTACTATGACTATTATCAACCAGAAGCTTATGTAGCTCAAACTGACACGTATATAGAGAAGGATGCATCAATAAATGAGGAGATAGAAAAGTTACGTCACTCAGCTACCTCAGCTTTGATAGAAAGACAAGATGTTATAGTTGTGGCTTCTGTATCATGTATATATGGACTAGGAAATCCAGAGGACTATAAAAAGCTTACTGTATCTTTACGAGAGGGTATGATTAAAGATAGAAGTAGTGTTATTAGCCAGCTTGTGGATATTCAATATGAAAGAAATGATATAAATTTTGTTAGAGGAACCTTCAGAGTTAGAGGAGATGTGCTAGATATATTTCCTGCATCATCAACTAATAAAGGGATAAAAGTTGAGTTCTTTGGAGACGAAATAGACAGAATCCGTGAGTTTGATGTACTTACAGGTAATATAATTAGTGGAAGAAAGCATGTATCTATATTCCCAGCATCCCACTTTGCTACATCAAAGGAGAATCTAGAAAGATCTATCTCTCAAATTGAATTTGAATTAGAAGAGAGATTAAGGGAGCTAAAGGATGAGGATAAGTTATTAGAAGCTCAAAGATTAAAACAACGAACAAATTTTGATATAGAGATGATGAGAGAAGTAGGCTATTGTACTGGAATAGAAAATTATTCTAGAATATTAGATGGAAGAGCAAAAGGAACACCGCCACAAACTCTTATTGATTATTTCCCAGATGATTTTCTCTTCTTTGTAGATGAAAGTCATGTTACACTGCCACAAATTAAGGCTATGTATGGAGGCGATAGGTCTAGAAAGACATCTTTAGTAGAGTATGGATTTAGACTTCCATCAGCCTATGATAATAGACCACTTAGGTTTGAAGAATTTGAAGATAAATTAAATCAAGTGTTATTTGTAAGTGCTACCCCTGGAGCTTATGAGAAGGAACATTCAGAGAATATAGCAGAGCAAATAATAAGACCAACAGGACTATTAGATCCTGAAATTATAATAAGACCAGTAAAAGGTCAAATAGATGACTTATATGGTGAGATTAATAGAACTACTGAAAGAGGGTTTAGAACCTTAGTTACAACTCTTACAAAGAAAATGGCAGAAGATTTAACTAAATACTTAAAGGAGTTAGGAGTAAAAACTACTTACTTACATTCCGACATAGTTACTATGGAAAGAATGAAAATTATACAGGAACTTCGTAAGGGAGATTTTGATGTATTAGTTGGGATAAACCTTTTAAGGGAAGGATTAGATATTCCAGAAGTAGCTCTAGTTGCTATATTAGATGCAGACAAGGAAGGATTCTTAAGGAGTGAAACATCTTTAATTCAGACTGTAGGTAGAGCTGCAAGAAATTCAGAAAGCAAAGTAATAATGTATGCTGATAATATGACTAATTCTATGGAAAGAACTATATATGAGACCAATAGAAGAAGAAGTATTCAAAAGTTATATAATGAAGAACATAATATGATACCTAAGACTATAATTAAGGAAATAAGAGATGTTATAGAAATTTCTACGGTAGCAGAAGACGAAGCTTCATATGCCAGTGAAGCAAGTAGTGATTTGCTTTTAGATAAGAAGGAGTTAGCTAAGCACATTACTAAACTAGAAAAAGAAATGAAAGAAGCAGCTAAGGACTTACAATTTGAAAGAGCAGCAGTTTTAAGAGATGAGATAGAGCGTATGAAGAGAGATTTTAATTTGTAAAGGAGAAATCTATGAGAAATAGTATTTATATAAAAGGTGCAAAGGTGCATAACCTTAAAAATGTAGATTTAGAAATACCAAGAGATAAATTTGTTGTTTTTACTGGACTTTCAGGTTCAGGGAAATCTTCTTTAGCCTTTGATACTCTTTATGCAGAAGGGCAAAGAAGATATGTAGAGTCTCTTTCAGCCTATGCGAGACAGTTTTTAGGCCAAATGAATAAGCCGGATGTAGAGTATATAGAGGGTCTATCACCAGCTATATCTATTGACCAAAAGACTACAAGCAGAAATCCAAGGTCTACAGTAGGAACAGTTACTGAAATTTATGACTATCTAAGACTGCTTTATGCAAAGATAGGGGTACCTCATTGTCCTAAATGTGGTAAGGAGATTACTCAGCAGACTGTAGATCAAATGGTAGATCAGGCAATGGCTTTGCCAGCTAGAACCAAGGTTCAAATTTTAGCACCTGTAGTTACAGGTAAAAAAGGAGAGCATGTAAAGATCCTTGAGAACATAAAAAAAAATGGATATGTTAGAGCTAGAATTGATGGCGAACTTATAGATTTAGAAGATGAAGATATTAATCTAGAGAAGAATAAAAAGCATACTATTGAAATAGTAATAGATAGAATAGTTATTAAGGATGGAATTGATTCAAGAATTACCGACTCTTTAGAGTCAGCACTAAAATTAGGTGAAGGTATAGCTATTTTAAATATCATTGACGGAGAAGATATACTTTTAAGTGAAAAATTTTCATGTGTAGATTGTGGAATAAGTATTGGTGAAATTGAGCCTAGAATGTTTTCCTTCAATTCTCCTTTTGGAAAGTGCGATGAGTGTGATGGACTTGGAACTTTAATGGAGATAGATGAAGATCTAGTGATTCCAGACAAAAGTAAATCCATACTAGCTGGAGGAATTTTAACTTTAGGTGAAGGAAGTCTAAAGGAAGATTCGTGGACTCGTGCCATATTAGAAGCTCTTGCTAAAAAAAGAGGGTTTACGCTAGACACTCCTATAGAGAAACTATCAGAAGAAAGTTTAAATGCTATTTTATATGGAACAAATGGAGAAAAATTACGAATAGAGTATACAAAGGAATTTAAAACTGGAATCTATAATTATGCTTATGAAGGTATAATAAACAATTTAAAAAGAAGATATATGGAAACTAACTCAGATTACATAAAGAGGGAAGTAGAAGAGTATATGAGTGATAACCCTTGTCCTAAGTGTAAGGGTAGGAGATTATCTAAAGAAGCTCTATCTGTTACTGTAGGTAGTAAAAATATAAGTGAGTTTTGCACTATGTCTATTTTAGAAGAGCTTGATTTTGTGGATACACTAAAATTATCTAAAAAGGATGAAATTGTAGCAGCTCAAGTATTAAAGGAAGTTAAGAGTAGACTTAGCTTTTTAAAAGATGTAGGACTTAGTTATCTTAACTTAAGCAGAGCAGCAGGTACTTTATCAGGAGGAGAAGCTCAAAGAATTAGATTAGCTACTCAAATTGGTTCTAGTTTAATGGGAGTTTTATATATTTTAGATGAACCAAGTATTGGACTACATCAAAGGGATAATGATAAATTAATAAAGACCTTAAAGCATCTTAGAGACATAGGAAATACTCTAGTTGTAGTTGAGCATGACGAAGATACTATGAGAGAAGCAGATTACTTAGTAGATATAGGTCCAGGAGCAGGAGAGCATGGAGGAAAAATAATAGCTGCAGGTACAGTAAAACAAGTTATGAAGTGCAAAGAATCCATTACAGGCCAATACTTAAGTGGGCGTAAAACTATAGAGCTACCTGATAAATATAGAGTTATGGATAAAAGTAGAGTTATAAGAATCAAGGGTGCAAAGGAAAACAATTTAAAAAATGTAACTGTTGACTTTCCATTAGGGCTATTCACATCTGTAACAGGAGTTTCTGGGTCAGGAAAAAGTACCTTAGTTAATCAAGTTTTATATAAGGGTTTAAATAGAAAATTAAATAATTCTAAGAAGCTACCAGGAAAACATGATGAAATTATAGGTTCTGACCAGATTGATAAGATTATAAATATAGATCAAAGTCCTATAGGGAGAACACCTAGAAGTAATCCTGCTACATATACAGGGGTATTTGATTTAATAAGAGAAATTTTTACTATGGTTCCAGAGGCTAAAAGTAGAGGATATAAACAAGGCCGTTTCAGCTTTAATGTTAAAGGTGGAAGATGTGAAGCTTGTAAAGGTGATGGAATAATAAAGATAGAAATGCAATTTTTATCTGACGTATATGTTGAATGTGAAGTATGTAAAGGAAAGAGATATAATAGAGAAACTCTAGAGGTTAAATACAAAGGAAAAACTATTGCAGATGTTTTAAACATGACTGTAGAGGAAGGGCTTGATTTTTTTGAAAATATACCTCGTATAAGTAGTAAACTTCAAACTCTTATGGATGTTGGACTATCCTATATAAGATTAGGTCAACCATCAACTACTTTGTCAGGGGGAGAAGCTCAAAGGATAAAGCTTGCCTATGAATTATCCAAAAGAAGTACAGGAAAAACTTTATATATTTTAGATGAACCGACTACGGGATTACACATTGATGATGTTAGTAAACTTATAAAAATTCTTCAAAGACTTGTAGATGGAGGGAATACTGTCATAGTAATTGAACATAATTTAGATGTTATAAAGAGTTCAGATTATATTATAGATTTAGGGCCAGAAGGCGGAGATAAGGGTGGAACTATTATAGTTAAAGGAAATCCTAAAGATGTAATTAAATGTTCTAAATCATATACAGGACAGTACCTTAAAAAGATGATATAATTACTTATAACTAGCATCATGATTTATAATGATGCTAGTTATGTTATATATGTATAAAGGAGTTTTGCTTATGAATATTTTAAAATTCGCATTGAATTTAGGAATAATAGCTATAGTTTATTTTATTATAATCTATGCTTTAAAAATAATGTATACAGATACTAAATCAGTGGGTAAGAGAAGAAATAAAGCTAGAAAGGCTACTTCTGGATTAGAAATAATAGTAGCTGGAGAAAACACAAACTTAAAAAATGGAGGAATACTACCAATAGTAGATAACTTGACTATGGGAAGAAAAAGTGATAATACAGTAATCTTAGATGATAGATATGTTTCATCTCATCATGTTAAGATTTTCAGAAGAAATAATGAGTATGTGTTAGAAGATTTGGAGAGTACTAATGGAACTAAGGTCAATGATGTTAGGATAAAGAATTCCCTTATATTAAAATCTGGGGATATAATAAAGGTGGGAACTGCTACCTTTAAATTTATGTAGTTACTAGGAGGCACATATGAAGGGTATAAAACAAGAAAAAAGAGTGCTTAGATTTACTTATTTACTTGTAATGGCACTATTTTTTAACGTAGCAATTCTCACTCCAACTATTGATAAGGGAGCAATATTTATAGGAGCAATAATATGTAGTTTATTATGTTATTCCCACTTTGTAATAAGAAGATTTTATCCAGATGGTGATAAATTCATATTACTATTTTCAAATATCCTTGCTGTTATAGGTATTGCCATGATATATAGGTTGGATTTACCCATATCAGGAGGTAGTTATATAGCAGAAGGAACTAGAACTTTTTTGACAGCTAAACAAATCATATTTTTTGCTTTAGGTATGACTATGTTTATATTAGTAGTTGTAATACTTCCAGATTTAAAAAGATTTAGCAAGTATAAATATGTATATCTAATAATAACATTATTATTTATGTCCATGGGTACCTTTTTTGGAAAGGAACAATTTGGAGCTAAAAACTGGGTGAATTTCTTTGGATTTGGTTTTCAACCCTCTGAGTTTGGGAAAATTGCCTTAGTAGCTTATCTTGCTTCAGCATTAAAGGATTATGGAGAGCCTTCGAAATTTTGGATTAAGATAGGAAAGGCAATTGGATTTAGAAAAGAAAGCTCATATAAATTTATAAGTTTAATAGAGCCTGCTATGGTAATGATGATATCATTATTATTTATGCTAGCTCAAACAGACTTGGGATCAGCCTTAATTTTCTTTGCCATAGCACTTACTATGCTTTATATTGCTACATCAAAGAAAAAATATGTAATAATAGCATTACTTTTATTTGTAGTTGGAGGTGTGGTAGGATATTTCTTATTTTCTCACGTTAGAGTAAGGGTAATGATATGGCAAAATCCGTGGAAGTATGGATATGATGAAGGACTTCAGCTTGTTCAATCACTTATAGCCATAGCTAATGGAGGCTTCTTTGGAGTAGGACTTGGAAATGGATACCCAGGATATATTCCAGTAGTTGAATCAGACTTTATATTTGCAGCTATTTGTGAAGAGTTAGGGTTACTTATAGGTTTTGCAGTTATAATTTTAAATTTTCTTTTATTCTATAGATGTATAAGGGCTGCACTTTATACCGAGGATAAATTCTCAAGGTTATTAGCCGTTGGGTATAGTACTATGATAGTATCTCAAACTTTAGTAATTATTGGTGGAGTAACTGGAGCTATACCTCTTACAGGAATAACTTTACCTTTTGTTAGTTATGGAGGAAGTTCTATGCTTATAAGTTATCTTTCATTAGGTATAATACAAAAAATATCAGAGGAGAGTAATAATTATGAATAATCTACAAAAGAACATAAAAAATGTAATGATTGTATTTCTGTTATTATTTATTGCTCTAATCTCTTATATAAGTTATAGTACGTTATTCAAAAGTGAAGAAGCTTTAGAGAGTGTTTATAATAAAAGAAATCAAGCAGAAAAAAATAGAGTTCTAAGAGGAACTATTTATGATAGAGATATGAATGCTTTAACTACAGGTGAAAAAACAGGAGAGTTTTCTCAAACAAGAAAATATGTTGGAGGAGCAGCTTTCTCTCATGTGATTGGATATAATGATGAAAAGTATGGGGCTAGTGGAATTGAAAAGAAATTTGATAAAGAACTTTCAGGACAATCAGTGAATTCTATAAAGGATATATTTTCTAATAAAAAAGATGAGAATAAAGTTGGAAATCATGTAGTAACTACCTTAAATTCTCAGTTACAACAAAGAGCCTTTGAAGTTTTAGGTAATAGAAAAGGTTCAGTAGTAGCATTAGATCCTAAGACTGGAGAAGTTCTTGCTATGGTATCAAAACCAAGTTTTGATGCAAATACAATACAAGAAGATTTTGAGAAGTTATCTCAGCAAGAGGATACTCCTTTCTTGAACAGAGCAGTGTCAGGACTTTACCCCCCAGGCTCAACTTTTAAAGTTGTTACAGCAATAAGTGCTTTAGAAAATATGTCAGATGTAACTAGTAGAACCTTTAATGATGAGGGTAAAATTAGCTTTAATGAAAGTGAATACTTAGAGAACTATAAAGGATATGCCAATGGAAGTATTGGACTTAGAACAGCTTTTTTAAAGTCTAGTAATGTGGTATTTGGTACTCTAGCTATGGAACTTGGAAATGATAATTTAAAGAAAACAGCAGAAAAGTTCTTCTTTAATAAGGATATTCCATCAGAAACTCTTACCATTGATAATAGTATTTTTCCAGAATATAAAAGTGATGAGGTTGGTAATATAGCACAAAGTGGTATAGGACAAAGTGGAGTACTAGCAAGTCCTATGGAAATGGCATTAATTGCCAGTGTTATAGCTAATAATGGTGTAATGATGGAACCTAATGTAGTAAAGGAAATTATAAATCCTGAAGGAAAGGCAATAAAAAGTTATGAACCAAAGGAAGCAGCAACAGTTACGACTCCTGAAAATGCAGCATTGCTAAAAGAATATATGAAAGCTGTTGTAAATGAAGGAACTGGTCAGGATGCAAAATTATGGGGAGTTCAAGTATCAGGAAAGACTGGAACTGCAGACCATGATTCTGGAGACAAGGAGCCACACACTTGGTTTATTGGTTTTGCAGGCTATGATGATCCAGAAATAGCCTTTGCTATAATTGCAGAAGAAGGTGGAAATGATAGCTTTAATGCTAGTGATATGGCAAAGGAGCTTATGAAAGCTTATTTTAATACAAATTAATATAAAACTTTTTAAGTAATTATATAAGAAAAATCATGAATATTGATCAGTGCATTAAAAGTGAAAATCAATAAGTATTATACTAAAGATGAAACAACTTTTGGATGAGAAGTGAGGTGATTTAATGTTTGATTTTCAGTATCATCTAAAAAATCTTCCAGACAATCCTGGAGTTTATTTAATGAGAAATTCTTTGAGGGAAGTAATATATGTAGGAAAAGCAAAAAATCTTAAAAATAGAGTAAGACAATACTTTCAGAATTCTAAAAATCATAGTGAAAAGGTTAGAGCTATGGTTAAGAACATAAGTGAATTTGAGTATATAGTTACAGATTCAGAAGTAGAAGCATTAATACTAGAATGTAATTTAATTAAGAAATATAGTCCTAAATATAATATTTTACTAAAAGATGATAAATATTTTCCTTTTATAAAAATTACTAATGAAGAATTTCCAAGGGTATTAGTTACAAGAAATTATGGAAATGATTCATCTAAATATTTTGGACCATATACGGATGGAAGTGCAGTATATGCTATAAACGAACTTATAAAGAAGGTATTTCCTCTTAGAACATGTAGGAGAGTTATAAAAGAGGATGGACCTAAAACAAGAGTATGTCTTAACTATCACATTAAGCTATGTAGTGGACCTTGCGAAGGATTAATTTCCAGAGTTGAATATAAAAGAATCATCAATGATGTAGTAGATTTACTTACAGGTAAGGATACAAAGATTACTAGTAAGATTAAGAGTGAAATGGAAGAAGCAGCAGAAAATTTAGATTTTGAAAGAGCGGCCTCTTTAAGAGATAAGCTGATAGCCATAGATAAAATAAATGAAAAGCAAAAGATTATTAGTAATAATTTTGAGAATGAAGATTTTATAGGTATTTCTCAAGATGAGAAAGATAGCTGTATTCAGATTTTCTTTTTAAGAGATGGTAAAATCGTTGGGAGAGAAGATTTTATTTTAGACAATACAGGAGGAGAAGAGCCTGCCTATGTCATAGAAGAATTTATTAAAAACTTTTATGGTGGAACTGCATTTATACCTAAGACTATATACGTAAGTCATTGTGATGAGATTGATGTCTTAGAGCAATGGTTATCTATGAAGAAGGAATATAGAGTGACTATAAAAGTTCCTCATAAAGGAGAAAAGAGAAAAACTCTTGATATGGTAGAAAAAAATGCTAGCCATGCTCTTGAAATGTTTAAGATTAAGCATAAAATAGATAAGGAACTTAATAATGTGGCACTTTCTGAAATTCAAGAGGTTCTTGATATAGAAGAGATACCTACTAGAATTGAAGCCTACGATATATCTAATATCATGGGAATGGATTCTGTAGGAACCATGGTAGTATTTCAAGATGGAGTAGCTAAAAATAGTGATTATAGAAGATTTAAAATAAAAACCGTAGAAGGTGCTGACGACTATGGCTCTATGCGAGAGATATTAACAAGAAGATTTACCCATGGGTTAGAAGAAATAAAGAAAATAAATAATAATGACATGAACTTTAGCTCAGGTAAATTTTCTATTTTCCCTGACTTGATTATGATGGATGGTGGAAAGGGACAGATTAATATAGCACTTCAAGTATTGGAGGAGTTAAATATTAGTATACCTGTATGTGGTATGGTAAAGGATGATAAGCACAGAACAAGAGGCATTATTTTTAACAATAAGGAAATTTTGTTAAAGCCATCGTCTAAGGCTATGCTTTTGGTTACCAGGATTCAGGATGAAGTTCATAGATTTGCTATTACCTATCATAGAACTTTAAGAGATAAACGTACTTTATATTCTATATTAGATGAAATACCTAAAATAGGAGAAAAGAGAAGGCGTGAACTTCTAAAGAAATTTGGTAGCATTGAAAATATAAAGAAGGCTACCTATAAAGAGTTAATGGCTACACCTTCTATGGATGGAAAAGCCACCGAAAGCATAATTAATTATTTTAAGAAAAATAGTTAATTATCATATGTCAGCATAAAAATATTGATTAGAATATTTTTAGTATAATATTATAAGAATAGTGTATTTAAAAATGAAAGAAATATGTAATAACTGTTGATATATATAACGTAAGTATTTTATACTTAATATATAATAATATGGTAAGGGGTATACAATGAAGTTAAAAGATAGTTTTATAAGAAGTGTTATAGATGTAGCAGGGCATGAAAATGTAAAAATAGATGAACCAATGAAGAATCATACTTCTTTTAAGGTAGGTGGACCAGCTGATGTATTAGTTTACCCTTCTAATTATGAAATGGTTAAAGACTTAATTAATATATGTAAAGAAAATAAGGTGGATTATTTCATATTAGGAAATGGCTCTAATCTCATAATAAGAGATGGAGGAATAAGAGGGGTAGTCATAAAACTTGGACATTTAAATAAAATAGTAGTAGATGAAAATCTAGTATCTGCGCAATGTGGTGCTAAGCTATATTCAGTTGCAGACCAAGCTTTAAAGAATAGTTTATCAGGACTAGAATTTGCATCAGGGATACCAGGATCTATTGGAGGTGCTACTGCTATGAATGCAGGTGCCTATGATGGAGAAATGGCAAAGGTAATTGAAAGCGCGTTAGCTATTGATAATGAGGGAAATATTAGAGAATTAAATAAAGGAGAACTAGAATTTGGATATAGAAATAGTGCAATTTTAAAATATGGCTATATAGTTTTAGAAACTAGAATGAGATTGTCTAATGGAGAAAAGGCTTTTATCAAGGAAAGAATGGATGATCTGGCAGAAAAAAGAAAAAGTAAGCAACCGCTAGAATATGCATCAGCAGGAAGTACATTTAAAAGACCAGAGGGATATTTTGCAGGTAAGCTTATTCAAGATTCAGGATTAAAGGGTACTAGCGTTGGGGACGCTGAAGTATCCGAAAAACATTCAGGATTTATCATAAATAAAGGCAATGCAACTGCAAAGGATGTTTTAGATCTTATTGAAGTTGTAAAAGCTAAAGTTTATGAAAAATTTAAGGTTGAATTACACACTGAAGTTAGAATTATAGGTGAAGATAGTTTAACCTAATATAAAAAAATAGGGAGATGGGGATATGATTTCAGAAAAAATGGTTGGTTATGTTAAAGGTAGTTCTTTAATTAGAGCTATGTTTGAAGAAGGTAAAAGACTGGCATCAATTTATGGTGCAGAAAATGTTTATGATTTCAGTTTAGGAAATCCAAATCTTGAACCACCAAATACTGTAAAGGAGGCAATTGTAGATATTTTAAATAATGAACCGAATACTATGGTTCATGGCTACATGAGTAACTCAGGATATGAAGATGTTAGAGAAACTATTGCCAACTCAGTAAACAAAAAGTTTGATACAAATTTTTCAGAAAAGAATATAGTTATGACTGTAGGAGCGGCAGGTGGTTTAAATGTAATTTTTAAAACTCTTTTAAATCCAGAAGATGAAGTAGTAGTATTCGCACCATATTTTGGTGAATATAGAAGTTATGCCGCTAACTATGATGGCAAGCTTGTAGTAGTAGCGCCAAACACTACAGATTTTCAACCTAATTTAGATGAGTTTAAAAGTAAAATTACTGATAAGACTAAAGCTGTTATAATTAACTCACCCAATAATCCTACTGGAGTTGTTTATTCAGAAGAGACTATTATAAGACTTACAAATATACTAAAAGAGAAACAAAAGGAATTAGGAACTGATATATATATAATTTCTGATGAGCCTTATAGAGAGCTTGTATACGATAACATTGAGGTGCCATATTTAACAAAGTATTATGATAATACAGTTGTTGGATATTCCTATAGTAAATCTCTTTCATTACCAGGAGAAAGAATTGGATATTTAGTTATTCCAAATGAAGTATCAGACTTTGAAAACGTTGTCTCTGCTGCTAATGTAGCTACTCGTATTTTAGGATATGTAAATGCACCATCACTTTTCCAAAGAGTAATAGCTAGGTGTTTAGATGATAAAGTAAATATCGATTTTTATAATAAAAATAGAGAACTACTGTATAGTGAACTTACTTCTTATGGATATGAGTGTATAAAACCAGAAGGTGCTTTCTACTTATTTGTTAAGTCACCTATAGATAATGACATTGAATTCTGTAATATGGCAAAAAAATATAATATTTTAATAGTACCAGGAACTTCTTTCGCTTGTCCAGGATATATTAGAATTGCTTATTGTGTAGCATATAGTACCATAGAAAATGCTTTACCTGGATTTAAATCATTAATTGAATCTATAAAATAAATTTTTAATTATAGAAAGTAATGTGTAAATTCTAAAAATTTCATGTAGAAGATATAGGATAAATAAATATTTATCCTATATCTTTTTTTAGTAATATAAATTACTATATGATATAATTAATGTGTATAATATATAGATATTAGTGTTCATAATTATTAAAATTTTTAATTTAAAGGAAGTATAATTGTGAAGAAAAACTAAATTTAATTTACAAATTTTACTGAAATTAAATATGCAAAAGAGGTGTGATAGAATGAAATTTTTGATAGTTACAGGTATGTCAGGAGCAGGCAAGACACAAGCAATAAGATCTCTTGAAGATTTAGGGTTTTACTGTGTTGATAATTTACCACCAACTCTTATAATAAAATTTGCTGAAGTATGCTTTAAAACTGAAGGAAAAATAGATAAAATTGCTATAGTAGTAGATATTAGAGGCAGAACTTTTTTTGATGACTTATTAGGTAGTTTGTCCACTCTTGATAAAGAAGGTTACTTATATGAAGTATTATATCTTGAAGCTACAGATGAAACCTTAGTAAAAAGATATAAGGAATCAAGAAGAAAACATCCTCTTGCACCAGATGGAAGGATTATTAATGGTATAAGTATAGAAAAGAAAAAACTAAAAGGTATAAGGGAAAGAGCTAGCAAAATAATAAATACATCAAAACTTACTAATAAGGAGCTTAATGAAGAAATAACTATGACCTATGGAGATGAGGGTCAAATTGAGAGTCCTTTACTCATTAATGTAATGTCCTTTGGATTTAAATATGGAATACCTTTAGATGCAGATTTAGTTATGGATGTAAGGTTTATTCCTAATCCATATTATATTGCTGAGTTAAAGCCTTTTAGCGGATTAGATAAGCCAGTAAAGGATTATGTATTATCTAAAGTTGAAACACAGCAATTTGTAGAAAAGTTTATAGATATGCTTAAGTTTTTAATTCCTAATTATAAAATAGAAGGAAAGAGACAGTTAATCGTTGCGATTGGATGTACAGGTGGTAGACATCGTTCTGTTGCTATTGCAAATAAAATATATGAGACTTTAAATCATCAGGGTAATAGTGTAACTATAGATCATAGAGATATAAATGAGGATGTAAGTAGAGGAGCTGGAAAGCAATGAAGCTTAAGGACGGATTAATGCCTGGATTGGGAATTAAGAGATGGATATGCCAAATTATATTAGGTGTATTTTTAATTTCCTATGCTATAATTGAGCTCATAAGAAAATGGAATGAAGGTATTTCTATTAAGATATTTCTAGTAGCCATACTAGTTTTAGGGTGTGTATTGACCTATATAAGTTTAGAAAAGTATACTAAAAAAGTAATAGATATAATAAAGTTCGAAGCTTTAAATTTTTCAATGGGAAAGAAAAATTTTGATGATGATTTTTTCAGAAATAGTATATTAGTAAAGGGACCTAAAGTGGTAGTTATTGGAGGTGGAACAGGGCTCTCCAATATGCTTAGTGGACTGAAAAGATATACTACTAATATAACTGCAGTAGTTACAGTAGCTGATGATGGAGGCGGTTCTGGAGTACTAAGGCAAGATTTAGGAATGTTACCACCAGGAGATATTCGTAACTGCATAATAGCTTTAGCAGATACGGAACCTTTGATGGAACAGCTGTTTAGATATAGATTTAAGGATGGTTCTTTAGAAAATCAAAGTTTTGGGAATTTATTTTTAGCAGCTATGAATGGAATTTCCGATAATTTTTTAGAGGCTATTAAAAAAACTAGTGAGGTTTTAGCGGTAACTGGGAAAGTACTACCTGTTACTCTTGAAAATGTGCAGTTATATGCAAAATTAAAAAATGGGGACATAATAAAAGGTGAATCTTCAATACCTACTGAGAGCTTAAATAGAAAATCACCTATAGATAGAGTATTTATAGAGCCTAAAGATGCCAAGGGAGTTCAAGAAGCTATTGACGCTATAAGAGGTGCAGATGCAGTTATATTAGGACCAGGAAGTGTGTATACTAGTATAATCCCTAATCTAATGGTGGGTGATATAAGAGAGGCTGTAAAGTCCACTAAAGCATTAAAGATTTATGTATCAAATATAATGACTCAACCAGGTGAGAGTGATAACTTTAGTGTTCAGGATCATATAAGAGCTATAATGGAACATTGTGAAGGCATGCCTATTGATTATGCTATTGTGAATAAAGGACTTACAAAGGAAGAAGAAAATATAAAAGAAAAATACTTGCAAAAAGGCTCAACCTTCGTTCAACTTGATCATGATGATAAAGAGAAGCTAAATGTAAAATATATAGAATTTGATATGATAAAGATTAAAAAAGAACTCATAAGACATGATGAGGATAAGCTTGCTAAAATACTTATAGAGACTATATTAAAGAAAAAAATGATTAATGATGAGAAAAGAATTTTTGAATATATATATTTATCACAGAGATTAAGAAGAGAAAAAAAGGATAGGGAGTAGAGAGATGTCATTTTCACTAAAGGTAAAAAATGAAGTATGCAGAAATAGTGAGTTATCTAAAGATGAAATAGCTGCTCAATTATCAGCTATAATGAAATCCAGTGGAACCTTAGGTTTTGGATTTAACAGAACTATTACATTTAAGGTAGTAACTGAAAATCCAGCTATAGCAAGGTGGATTTTTAAAAACTTAAAAGATTTTTTTGATATTCACACTAAATTATTAGTAAAGAAAAGCAATTCGTTAAAGAAAAATAACATATATATGGTTTTAATACCAGAAGAAGTAAATGTAAAGGGACTCCTTCAGGAATTGGGTATAATTGAGAAGGATGGCTTATTTAATATACACTATGGAGTACCTGATGAAGTAATAAAAAATGAAGATTGTAAAAGAGCATATATAAAGGGAGCCTTTTTAGGGGGAGGAAGTATTAGTAACCCGGAGAAAACTTACCATTTAGAATTTGTCACTCATGACCAAGATTATGCAAATGAGCTTAGCGACCTTATTAATAGTTATAAGCTTAATTCTAAGGTTATACAAAGAAAAAATAGCTTTGTTATATATTTAAAAGAAGGAGAACAAATAGTCGACCTTTTGAATATAATAGGTGCTCATAATGCATTACTAGAGCTTGAAAATATAAGAATCATGAAGGAAATGAGAAATAACGTAAATAGAATTGTTAACTGTGAGACCGCAAATCTTAGTAAAACTGTTAATGCAGCTGTAAGACAGGTTGAAAGTATAAAACTTATTCAAAGTGAAATTGGACTTGATAGACTACCTAAAAATTTAAAGGAGGTAGCTAAGTTAAGGCTTGCCTTCCCAGATGAATCTTTAAAGGAGTTAGGAGCTATGTTAAATCCACCTGTAGGAAAATCAGGAGTAAATCATCGTCTTAGAAGAATTGAAAAAATAGCAGATGAACTTAGGAAAGAGGGTAGATAGATGTGTCAAAGCATGAAGAAATAATTAAATATATTCTATCCTTAGATATAGGTACTAAGATTTCAGTTAGAGGAATTAGTAGTAAATTAGGTGTCAGTGAAGGAACTGCTTATAGAGCAATAAAGGAGTGCGAATCTATAGGAATTGTCAATACAATTCCTAGGGTTGGTACAGTAAGGGTAGAAAAGTTAGAAAAAAAGAATATCGACAAGATATCTTTTAAGGAAATTGTAAACATGGTAGATGGAACATTAATTGGTGGCAAGGCTGGAGAAAATAATTTTCTTGAAAGATTTATAATAGGGGCCATGGAAGTTGAAACCATGAAGAGATACATAAACCCAGGATCATTACTTATAGTAGGAAATAGAGAAGAAGCTCAAAGGCTAGCACTTGAAAATCAATGTGCTGTGCTTATAACTGGAGGCTTTCAATGTAGTGATGAAATAAAGATTTTAGCAGATAAAACAAATTTACCTGTAATATCATGTACCTATGATACCTTTACCGTTGCAAGTATGATAAATAAAGCTATATATGAAAATAATGTTAAAAAGGAAATTGTGTTAGTAGAAGATGTTATGGATAAAAATCCAGAATACTTAAACGTATGGGACAAGATTAAAACATTGAAGGAATTATCAGAGAAAACTAGGCATGAAAGATTTCCGGTTTTAGATGAAGAGTCTAGAGTTATAGGTCTTGTAAGTATAACTCAAATAAATAATCATGATGACAATGAGACCATAAATAGTATTATGACAAAGAATCCTATTGTGTTAAACCCTACAAGCACAGTTGCCTATGCAGCACATATCATGGCATGGGATGGAATTCAAATATGCCCAGTTGTATATAAAAGGAAATTAGTTGGTATAATTTCTAGGGGAGATGTAATAAAGGCATTACAAATAGTTACAAGACAGCCCCATGTAGGTCATACTATGGATGATTTAATTTTAAAGAATTTTGAATTTGAATCTAGTAAGAATAGTATGCATTTCTGGGGAGAAATTGTGCCAGAGATGCTTGACTCTATAGGTACTGCATCATGGAATGCATTAAATATGCTTTTATCAACTATGGGAACTATGGTATTAAGACAAAATGGTATTACCAATGTAGCTATAGATAGTTTCACATCTTATTTTACTAAGCCAGTACAAATGGGTAGGATAATGGATGTATACTCTGAAGTAATAGATAGAGGAAGATATTATTCAAAGGTAGAAGTAACAATGTATAATCAAAATAAAGAGATTATGGCAAAGGCTATGTTATCAGCTAAGATACTAAAAAATAATTAAATAAAAATAGATTTAATGTATAGGGGGTAAAAGATGTTTACACATGTGGTTTTATTTAAGTTAAAAGAAAATACAAGGGAAAATGTAGACTTTGTAGCAAATACTCTTAAAGCTATGGAAGGAAAAATTCCTAAGCTTAAAGGGCTAGAAGTAGGAATAGATGAACTTCATACAGAGAGATCTTTTGATGTATGTCTTATAACTAGATTTGATTCTGTAGATGACATGAATGAATATCAGATACATCCATATCATGTTAATGAAGTTTTAGGTAAAATTAAGCCGTATATAGAGGTTTCTAAAGTAGCTGACTATACTAAATAAAGCGTTATTATAGAGATAAAAAGGAAAATAATTTATCCGATGACTACCAGCTTTAATACTCCCATCTTCTTCAAAGTGGGAGTAAAGAGCTACTACGTCCCTGGATAACGATTTCTACGCTTCAGAGGGAGTAAAAACTATCTCTGAAGCAAAGAACTCTGTTTATCATGGAATGTCTCAAAATCATTACTTTTTAGACCAGTTTTGTAGATAAGTTACTGGAGTTAAAAAGATTAATCATATAAGAAATTCCATTTTTGAAAATGTTACAAAACATATGTGTGTATAATTACTTAATAGTTTATAGTTTTAAGTAAAGAGGTGTTTTAATGAAGGGGAAGATTAGATACATTATAAGTATACTTTTAATTCTAATGGGGATTGGAT
>Ga0213825_1001110_pt1 | contig 18880 bp, 14 predicted proteins | sample MC6MC0900MG_FD_179896 | JGI IMG/M metagenome (GOLD analysis project Ga0213825, IMG submission 179896) | Enriched soil aggregate microbial communities from Iowa State University, Ames, United States - MC6-MC0900-MG | ecosystem: Environmental > Terrestrial > Soil > Unclassified | place: USA: Iowa... | reverse complement strand
TTCTTCAGTTCGGTCATTTTTGCAGTTCCTTAAGCGTCATGGCCTCAGTGTAACACTACTCATACTCGGCCCGACACATCGCCACGGTATCTTCTATCAGCCGACGCGCCACGGTGCCCGGCGGAGGTAACAGCGGTAAATCGTCGTAGCGATACCAGTTCGCGTCCAGCAGCTCTTTCTGGTCGATAACGATCTCGCCGCTGTCGTATTCGGCCATAAATGCCGTCATCAGCGACTGCGGGAACGGCCACGGCTGGGAGGTGACGTAGCGCAGGTTCTTCACTTTGATCCCACTCTCCTCCATCACCTCGCGCGCTACCGCCTGCTCCAGCGTTTCGCCCACTTCGACGAAGCCGGCCAGCACGGTGTGAATGCCGTTGCGATGGCGGGTATGCTGTGCCAGCAGGATGGAATCCTCCCGGCGGATAGCGACGATAATGCACGGCGCAATCTGCGGATAGTAGCGCTCGCGGCAGTGGCTGCAGAGCATCGCCCACTCGGTTTTGCTCGGGCGCATGGTATGACCGCAGTAGCCACAGTATTTATGCGAGCGGTAAAACTCTGCCAGCTGCACGCCGCGCCCCGCCAGTTGGAACAGCCCCACGTCCAGATCCAGCACCTGGCGCACGGATCCCATATCCTGGCGGCGGGACTGTTGGATCAACCACACGGGCTCACCCTGCCACTCGCCGATCTGTAGCGCTGGCTGGCCAACAAGATCGAACGCCTCAGCTGCGCCATAGGGGATTTCCCCGGCAGGAAGCCATAATTTTTGTTCGTGACTGACGATCCACCAACCAAGATCTGATTTTTCAATAATACGATCCATATCTATTGCACTACCTTCGCTTCACTGACATGTTGTTAGCATTGTGGTTACATTCTGGATAAGCAGATTCAATCCTACATTTTGCGGAGTCGACCATGTTAAACCAGCTGGAAAGCCTGACTGAGCGCGTTAGAGGAAGTAACAAACTGGTGGATCGCTGGCTACATGTACGCAAGCATCTACTCGTGGCTTATTACAATCTGGTCGGTATTAAGCCTGGCAAAGAATCGTTTATGCGACTGAATGAAAAAGCGCTGGATGATTTTTGTCAGGGCCTGGTCGACTATCTGTCCGACGGCCATTTCAATATTTATGAACGCATTATCCGCGAAATGGAAGGGACAAAACCGTATTTAGCGGCCAGCAAGCTCTATCCGCTGCTGGAAGCCAACACCCAGCAGATCATGGATTACTATGATTCCGCGCTCGAGAACGCCATCGATCACGATAACTATCTTGAGTTCCAGCGGGCGCTATCCGACCTCGGTGAAGCGCTGGAAGAGCGATTCACGCTGGAAGATAAGCTGATCGCCCTCGTGCTGGACAATGATTTGAACATCAGTAGCGAAGAGAACGTCGCGCGCCCTGCTTGAGTTCTTCATCGTTAACGAGTAATTTACAACCATTCGCCCCTCTCACGAGGGGGATTTTTCTTGTCGGAGTGCCCAGCGCCTGAAAGCGCGGGCTGAGACCGTTAATTCGGGATCCGCGGAACCTGATCAGGCTAATACCTGCGAAGGGAACAAGAGTCACACTGCTGTTGTATCGCCTGAGCGCGATCCTCTCTTGCTTCATCCGTCGTCTGACAAGCCATGTCCTTCACTTTTGGAATGAGCTATGTCTACTGCAAAACTGACCCGCCGCGAACAGCGCGCACAGGCCCAACACTTCATCGACACGCTGGAAGGCACCGCTTTCCCGAACTCGAAACGCATCTATATTTCCGGCTCGCAGGCCGATATCCGCGTCCCAATGCGCGAAATTCAGCTCAGCCCGACGCTTATCGGCGGCAGCAAAGATAACCCGCAGTATGAAGATAACGAAGCCGTGCCGGTGTATGACACCTCCGGCCCGTACGGCGACCCTGATGTTGCCATCAACGTCCAACAGGGTCTGGCGAAGCTGCGCCAGCCGTGGATTGATGCGCGCAACGACTGCGAAGAACTGAGCGTACTCAGCTCTGCCTACACCAAAGAGCGCCTGGCCGACGACGGCCTGGACGAGCTGCGCTTTACCGGCCTGCTGACGCCAAAACGCGCTAAGGCGGGCAAATGCGTAACCCAGCTGCACTACGCGCGCCAGGGCATCGTCACGCCGGAGATGGAGTTCATCGCCATCCGCGAAAACATGGGTCGCGAGCGCATCCGTAGCGAAGTGCTGCGCTATCAGCATCCGGGTGAAGGCTTTGGCGCTCGTCTGCCGGAGAACATCACGCCGGAGTTTGTGCGTGACGAAGTGGCCGCAGGTCGCGCGATTATCCCCGCCAACATCAACCACCCGGAATCCGAGCCGATGATTATCGGCCGCAACTTCCTGGTGAAGGTCAACGCGAACATCGGTAACTCGGCCGTCACCTCCTCCATCGAAGAAGAGGTGGAAAAGCTGGTCTGGTCCACGCGCTGGGGTGCGGACACGGTAATGGACCTCTCCACCGGCCGCTATATTCACGAAACCCGCGAATGGATCCTGCGTAACAGCCCGGTACCGATTGGCACCGTCCCGATTTATCAGGCGCTGGAGAAGGTCAACGGCATTGCCGAAGACCTCACCTGGGAAGCGTTCCGCGACACGCTGCTGGAGCAGGCTGAACAGGGCGTGGACTACTTCACCATTCACGCGGGCGTGCTGCTGCGCTACGTGCCGATGACGGCAAAGCGTCTGACCGGCATTGTCTCGCGCGGCGGCTCCATCATGGCGAAGTGGTGCCTGTCACATCATCAGGAAAACTTCCTCTACGAGCACTTCCGCGAGATCTGCGAAATCTGCGCCGCGTACGATGTCTCTCTGTCGCTGGGCGACGGCCTGCGTCCGGGCTCTATTCGCGACGCGAATGACGAAGCGCAGTTTGCCGAGCTACACACGCTGGGCGAACTGACCAAAATCGCCTGGGAATATGACGTGCAGGTGATGATTGAAGGTCCGGGACACGTGCCGATGCAGATGATCCGCCGCAACATGACCGAGGAGCTGGAGCACTGCCACGAAGCGCCGTTCTATACTCTGGGGCCGTTGACCACCGATATCGCGCCGGGCTATGACCACTTCACGTCAGGCATTGGGGCAGCGATGATCGGCTGGTTCGGCTGCGCCATGCTCTGCTACGTGACGCCGAAAGAGCACCTCGGCCTGCCAAACAAAGAGGACGTGAAGCAGGGGCTGATCACCTACAAAATTGCCGCCCACGCGGCGGATCTGGCCAAAGGCCACCCGGGCGCGCAAATTCGCGATAACGCCATGTCGAAGGCGCGCTTCGAATTCCGCTGGGAAGACCAGTTCAACCTGGCGCTGGACCCGTTCACCGCCCGCGCCTATCACGACGAGACCCTCCCGCAGGAATCGGGGAAAGTCGCACACTTCTGCTCTATGTGCGGGCCAAAATTCTGCTCGATGAAAATCAGCCAGGAGGTGCGCGACTACGCCGCCGCGCAGACCATTGAAGTGGGTATGGCGGACATGTCAGAAACCTTCCGCGCCAAAGGCGGCGAAATCTACCTCAAAAAAGAGGAGGCGTAATGTACCAGCCCGATTTCCCGCCCGTCCCCTTCCGCTTAGGGCTCTATCCGGTGGTGGACAGCGTGGAGTGGATAGAGCGCCTGCTAAAGGCTGGCGTTCGCACCCTCCAGCTGCGCATCAAGGATAAACGTGATGACGAGGTAGAGGCCGATGTGGTTACCGCCATCGCGCTTGGGCGTCGACATAACGCCCGCCTGTTTATCAACGACTACTGGCGGCTGGCCGTTAAGCACCAGGCTTACGGCGTGCATCTGGGTCAGGAGGATCTGGAAACAACGGATCTGAGCGCTATCCGCGAAGCCGGGCTGCGCCTTGGCGTTTCAACGCACGATGACATGGAGATCGACGTGGCGCTGGCGGCCCGTCCCTCTTACATCGCGCTGGGTCACGTCTTCCCGACGCAAACCAAGCAGATGCCCTCCGCACCGCAGGGTCTGACGCAGCTGGCGAGTCACGTGAAACGCCTTGCCGATTACCCTACCGTCGCCATCGGCGGAATCAGCCTTGAACGCGCCCCGACGGTGCTGGAGACCGGCGTCGGCAGTATCGCCGTCGTCAGCGCCATCACCCAGGCCGCAGACTGGCGTCTCGCCACCGAACATCTGTTACAGCTGGCAGGAGCGGGTGATGAACGATCGTGATTTTATGCGCTACAGCCGTCAGATCCTGCTGGAAGATATCGCCATCGACGGGCAGCAAAAACTGCTCGCCAGCCGGGTGCTGATTGTCGGTCTGGGCGGATTAGGCGCGCCCGCCGCGCTTTATCTGGCAGGTGCAGGTATCGGTACGCTGGTGCTGGCCGACGACGACGAGGTTCACCTCAGCAACCTGCAGCGACAAATCCTCTTTACCACCGAGGATATCAACCAGCCGAAAGCGCAAGTCACCCGGCAGCGCCTGAACCAGCTCAACCCTGATATCGAGCTGATTGCCCTGCAGGATCGGCTCAGCGGTGAAAGCCTGTGCCGTGAGGTCGCCCTTGCCGACGTGGTGCTGGACTGCACGGACAACATGGCGACGCGCCAGGCGATTAACGCCGCCTGCGTGGCGAATAATACGCCGCTTATCACCGCCAGCGCGGTGGGGTTCGGCGGGCAGATGATGGTCCTGACCCCGCCGTGGTCGCAGGGCTGCTATCGCTGCCTGTGGCCGGATGATGCAGAGCCGGCGCGCAACTGCCGTACGGCGGGCATTCTTGGTCCGGTGGTCGGCGTAATGGGCACAATGCAGGCGCTGGAAGCCATCAAGCTGCTCAGCGGCATGGAGACGGAACGCAATACGCTGCGGCTGTTTGATGCCCGCTCCAGCGGCTGGCGCCATCTGGCGTTACACCGCGCCAGCCGCTGCCCGGTATGCGGAGGTCGCGATGCGCATTCTGTTTAACGATGAGCCGATGAGATGCGACGACGGGCTCACCGTTGCGGTACTGCTCGACAAGCTGCGTCAGCTCAGGCCGGGAACGGCGCTGGCGCTCAATCAACAGATCCTGCCGCGCGAGCAGTGGGAACATCAGCAGGTCAATGACGGCGACCAGATCCTGCTGTTTCAGGTTATCGCAGGGGGCTGAGATGTTACGTATTGCCGATAAAGTCTTTGATTCACATCTGTTTACCGGAACCGGAAAATTCGCCTCGCCGCAGCTGATGGTGAACGCCATTCGCGAAAGCGGCAGCCAGCTGGTGACGCTGGCGCTCAAGCGCGTGGATCTGCGTCATCACAGCGATGCCATTCTGGCGCCTTTACTGGAAGCTGGCGTCACGCTGCTGCCCAACACCTCCGGTGCCAAAACGGCCGAAGAGGCGATTTTCGCCGCGCAGCTGGCCCGCGAGGCGCTCGGCACCCGCTGGCTGAAGCTGGAAATTCATCCAGACGCCCGCTGGCTGCTGCCCGACCCTATCGAAACGCTGAAAGCGGCTGAAAAGCTGGTGCAGCAAGGGTTTACCGTCCTGCCTTACTGCGGCGCCGACCCTGTCCTGTGCAAACGGCTGGAAGAGGTCGGCTGCGCCGCCGTCATGCCGCTGGGCGCCCCCATTGGCTCCAACCAGGGGCTGGAAACCCGCGCGATGCTGGAAATCATTATTGAGCAGGCTACCGTACCTGTAGTGGTTGATGCGGGCATTGGCGTGCCCAGCCATGCCGCGCAGGCGCTGGAGATGGGCGCCGACGCGGTGCTGGTCAACACGGCCATCGCGGTTGCCGACGATCCGGTCATGATGGCGCGGGCGTTCCGCATGGCCGTTGAGGCTGGCCTGCTGGCAAGGGCGTCCGGCCCCGGCTCGCGCAGTTTCCAGGCACAGGCCACCAGCCCGCTGACCGGTTTTCTGGAGGCGATCTCATGAGCACGTTTACCGAGCGCTGGCGGCAGCTTAGCTGGGACGACATTGCCCTGCGCATCAACAGCAAAACGGCGGCTGACGTGGAGCGCGCGCTCAATGCCCGCCATCTGACCCGCGAGGATCTGATGGCTCTGCTCTCCCCGGCAGCCAGCGCGTACCTCGAACCGATGGCCCAGCGAGCGCAGCGGCTCACCCGCCAGCGTTTTGGCAACACGGTGAGCTTCTACGTGCCGCTTTATCTCTCAAACCTGTGCGCCAATGACTGCACCTACTGCGGTTTTTCCATGAGCAACCGCATCAAGCGTAAAACGCTCGATGACGATGAGATTGCCCGCGAGTGTGCGGCCATTCGTGAAATGGGTTTTGAACATCTTCTGCTGGTCACGGGCGAACATCAGGGCAAGGTGGGAATGGACTATTTCCGTCACCACCTTCCCGCCATTCGCCGTCAGTTTGCGTCGTTGCAGATGGAAGTGCAGCCCCTGGCGCAGGAGGAGTACGCGGAGCTCAAAACCCTCGGGCTGGACGGGGTCATGGTCTACCAGGAAACCTACCACGAGGCGACGTACGCCCGGCACCACCTGAAGGGTAAGAAACAGGATTTCTTTTTCCGCCTGGAAACGCCGGACAGGCTGGGTCGCGCGGGCATCGACAAAATCGGTTTGGGCGCGCTGATCGGGCTCTCTGACAGCTGGCGGGTAGATTGTTATATGGTGGCGGAACATTTGCTGTGGCTTCAGCAGCATTACTGGCAGAGCCGTTATTCCATCTCCTTCCCGCGCCTGAGACCTTGCGCGGGCGGGATTGAACCGGCTTCGCTAATGGATGAACGCCAGCTGGTGCAAACCATCTGCGCATTTCGCCTGCTCGCCCCGGAAGTGGAATTATCGCTCTCAACGCGTGAGTCCCCGGCGTTTCGCGATCGCGTTATCCCGCTTGCGATTAACAACGTCAGCGCGTTTTCCAAAACGCAGCCTGGCGGCTACGCCGACGATCGTCTGGAGCTTGAGCAGTTTGTGCCGCATGACGGACGACGTCCGGAAGCGGTCGCCGCCGCCCTGACGGCGCAGGGTCTTCAGCCCGTCTGGAAAGACTGGGACAGCTGGCTGGGAAGAACCTCGCAATGACGTTGAAACGCGCTGCAACATCATAAAAAATTGTCGAGGCGCTACGAAAAGGCAAAACCGGATGATTGTCAGCGATCGTTCGGTTTTTTATTGTCACACGGTCAGCAACGGATGCTGACCAGGGCGAAAAGCTTCTTCCTCGTTTCGCCCTGCCTCTGGTTCACTGCACAAACGGCCCCAGCCAGTTGAATAAGCATTTTCTTAATGGTTCTTAAGATAAATCATCCCGTCAGAAATCGTGTGCCGTATAATTCACCGCTAACCGCAGGACAGCGACTATGCTGAGAGGATATCGGCAGACGAAAAGTATTCACCATCAGGAACGATGTACAGCTCATGGCACTTCACAGCAAAAAGCTCTCTTTTACCCGACCAATCATGCTCAGCTTCGCGGGGATCATCTGCAGTTTTGTGGTGATCGCGGTCGCGGTGACGCTTTCGCAACGAAAGGATTTTCTTGAGGATTATCACAAGATTAACAGCAATTTCACGCACAACCTGGCGGTGAACTACACCGAGTCGATCCTGCGTGAAAACGACTATATCCTGGGCCGTGCCGCGATGTACTTTTCGCGTAACGACAGGCTAAACGAGACGCTCAACGTCAACCCAACGCAAGGACTGCAGATGATGATGCATTTGCAGAACCTGATGCCGACCGTCTCCTCCATCTCGCTGGCGGACACACAGGGGCATTATCTCCGCGCACCGGAAGTACTCCCCACGGAGAAGAGTAAAACCTTCGATCCCCGGACGCGGCCCTGGTTTGTCGCTCAGGCCGAAGCCAGTATCTTCAGCCACTATACTCGCCCCTATATGGACTACTTCACCGGTCATCCGACGGTCACGCTTTATAAGCCCTTGATTTCACCGGAAGGCCGACTGAAGGGAACGATCGCGTTTCATCTCGATTTGACGTCAATGGGCTACACCCTGCGTCAGATGGTGGCGCCCGTTCAGGGGGAATTCTTCGTCGTCGAACGCGACGGCGCCGTTGTGCTTCACCCGGATACCGGCGCGCTCTTCAAACAGTACGTGAGCGAAGCGCTGATGGACAAAATGACCAGCGGCGAAGGCCACCTTTACGACAAGAAAAGCAACGCCTGGTATTACTACTACTCGTTTACCAATCCAGACTGGTTTGTTATCTACCGGGTCTCTGGCGAGACGCTCACCGATATCACCCGCCACGAAACGACGATTGTTGGCTGGGGGTTTGCGCTGGCGGCCATCATCATCATCCTCTTCGGCTTATACCTCCGCCATGCCTCGCGTAGCGTGCTGATGCACATTATCAATGCCATCAAAACCGGCGACGTCAGCGAGGCGCCGCGGCTGGAAGCGATGCTGAGCCACACTATCCAGTCCAATAAAGAGCGTGAGATGGCCTACGTGCGCCAGGCCACTCACGATGCGCTGACGGGCTGTAAAAACCGCCGCGCATTCGACAGCGATATCGCGGAGCTGCTGAATGCCCATCAGCCTTTCGCGCTGGCGCTGGTGGACATTGATAACTTCAAGTCGATTAACGACACGCTGGGCCACCTGACCGGTGATATCGTTCTGCGCAACGTGGCCCGCGAGGGGATCCAGATCATGCAGCCACATCACGTCTCGCTTTACCGTTACGGTGGAGAAGAGTTTGCGGTAATTTTCCAGGCTGAGCAGATGACGTCTGCGCTCTCATTGCTGGAGGCGTGGCGTATCGCTGTTGAAAAACGCGTCTGGCGAGAAGAAAACCTGCGGGTTACGTTCAGCGGCGGTCTTGGGGAGTGGCACTTTGAACCGCTGGATCAATTTGTCGGAAGCGTTGATAACGCCCTCTACAGCGCCAAACAGCAGGGCAAAAACCGCATTAACCGAACGTCCATCAGCTAATCCTCCCTCTTTCACCCCTGCCCGTTTCGACGGGCCGGGTACCCGACAACGCAAAATTGTAACCGGTTTCAGAAAATCGCCGGTTTCTTTGTGATGCCTGACACACAATCGCGGTAAACCGGTTGTTGAAGCGGTCTGCACGGGATAATTATCAATAAACACATGTAGATCGAGGCTGATTATGAAGAACATCGTTTTATGCTGTGCAGCGGGAATGTCAACCAGCATGCTGGTTCAACGTATGAAAGACGCCGCGCAGAAAAAAGGGGTTGAAGTCACCATTAAAGCCGTTCCGGTTGCCGAGTTTAAAGACAACATCGCGACGGCCGACATCGTATTGCTGGGGCCACAGGTTAAATACGAGCAGGCTAAACTTCAGGCGCAGGCCGAGCCGCTGGGTAAAAAGGTCGCGGTGATCGACATGATGGATTACGGCATGATGAAAGGCGATGCCGTACTGGAAAAAGCGCTCAAACTTCTGGAGTCATAATGGAAGACTTAGAAACCACGATTATGGAACTGCTGGTCAACGCAGGCGCGGCGCGCAGTGCGGCCCTGACGGCGTTACAGATGGCGCGTAAAGGTGAGTTTGACGAAGCAGAAAAAGCGATGGAAGAGTCGCGCGAATATGTGAAGCATGCGCACACGATCCAGACGCAGCTTATCGGTCTTGACGAAGGGACCGGGAAGCTTCCGGTTAACCTGATCACCGTCCACTCTCAGGATCACCTGATGAACGCGATGGTCATTCAGGATCTGGCGGGCGATATGATTGAGCTTTATCGTCGGATCCCGTTGGTAAACTGATAACCTACAGGTGTAAAAAAACCCGCCGAGGCGGGTTTTTTATTGTCGGGTGGCGCTGAGCTTACCCGACCTACGAGGCACATGCCCGGTAATGTTCATCACCGGGCATCAACGATTACTCGTTGTCGGAACCGCCCAGACCTGCGTTCAGCAGTTCTGCCAGGCTCGCGGATGCATCTTCAGCAGTCACCTGCGGTGCAGCTGGCAGTTCGCCCGCAGCACGACGACGCATACGATCCTGATGGTACGCATAACCGGTACCAGCCGGGATCAGACGACCCACGATTACGTTCTCTTTCAGACCGCGCAGTTCATCACGCTTACCAGCAACAGCGGCTTCGGTCAGGACACGAGTCGTTTCCTGGAACGATGCAGCAGAGATGAAGGACTCGGTTGCCAGAGACGCTTTGGTGATACCCAGCAGATCGCGCGAGAAGGTCGCACCGATTTTGCCGTTCGCTTCCAGATCGCGGTTAGCAATCTTGACGCGTGAGTATTCAACCTGCTCGCCTTCCAGGAACTCGGAGCTGCCTGCGTTTTCGATGGTTGCTTTACGCAGCATCTGACGAACGATAACTTCGATGTGCTTATCGTTAATCTTAACGCCCTGCAGACGGTAAACGTCCTGCACTTCGTTGGTGATGTAACGCGTTACCGCGTGTACGCCACGAAGACGCAGAATGTCGTGCGGCGCTTCTGGACCATCGGAAACCACGTCACCACGTTCTACACGTTCACCTTCGAACACGTTGAGCTGACGCCATTTTGGAATCATCTCTTCGTACGGTTCGCTGCCATCTACTGGAGTGATAACCAGACGGCGTTTCCCTTTGGTCTCTTTACCGAAGGAGATGATACCGCTGATTTCAGCCAGGATTGCAGGCTCTTTCGGACGACGTGCTTCGAACAGATCCGCAACGCGTGGCAGACCACCGGTGATGTCCTTGGTACCGCTGGATTCCTGTGGAATACGCGCCAGAGCATCACCCGCACCGATCTGAATGCCATCTTCCAGCTGAACGATCGCTTTACCCGGCAGGAAGTACTGCGCAGGCATGTCGGTACCCGGGATCAGAACGTCGTTACCCTGAGCATCAACGATTTTCAGTGCAGGACGCAGATCTTTACCACCGGTAGTACGTTCAGCAGAATCCAGAACCACCAGAGAAGACAGACCGGTCAGTTCGTCGGTCTGACGAGTAATGGTCTGGCCGTCGATCATGTCAGTGAAGCGGATGAAACCACTTACTTCGGTGATAACCGGCATGGTGTGTGGATCCCAGTTTGCAACGGTTTCACCGCCGGCAACCTGCTCGCCATCACCTTTCGCCATAACCGCACCGTAAGGCACTTTATAGCTCTCTTTGGTACGACCGAATTCGTCGATCAGCTTCAGCTCGGTGTTACGAGAGGTCACAACCAGCTTGCCTGCGGAGTTAACAACAGACTTCGCGTTGCTGAGCTTGATGCTACCTTTGTTTTTCACCTGGATGCTGGATTCAGCAGCCGCACGAGATGCCGCACCACCGATGTGGAACGTACGCATCGTCAGCTGTGTACCCGGCTCACCGATGGACTGTGCCGCGATAACGCCGATTGCTTCACCTTTGTTGATGATGTGGCCACGCGCCAGGTCACGACCGTAGCAGTGCGCACATACACCAAAGTCGGTGTCACAGGATACAACGGAACGTACTTTCACGGAGTCAACAGAGTTCGCTTCCAGCAGGTCACACCAGTGCTCGTGCAGCAGCGTGTTGCGTGGAACCAGAATGTCTGCAGTGCCCGGCTTCAGAATGTCTTCCGCGGTCACACGACCCAGAACGCGATCGCGCAGTGGCTCTTTAACATCACCACCCTCGATAACCGGGGTCATGGTGATACCTTCGAGGGTGCCACAATCGTCTTCGGTCACAACCAGATCCTGGGCAACGTCAACCAGACGACGCGTCAGATAACCGGAGTTCGCTGTTTTCAGTGCGGTATCCGCCAGACCTTTACGAGCACCGTGCGTGGAGATGAAGTACTGGAGTACGTTCAGACCTTCACGGAAGTTCGCGGTGATTGGCGTTTCGATGATGGAGCCATCTGGCTTCGCCATCAGACCACGCATACCTGCCAGCTGACGAATCTGTGCTGCGGAACCACGCGCACCGGAGTCGGCCATCATGTAGATGCTGTTGAAGGAAACCTGCTGCTCTTCTACGCCGTCACGGTTAATCACGGTTTCGGTCTGCAGGTTATCCATCATCGCTTTGGATACACGATCGTTCGCCGCTGCCCAGATATCGATAACTTTGTTATAGCGTTCGCCCGCGGTAACCAGACCAGACTGGAACTGCTCCTGGATCTCAGCAACTTCGGCTTCCGCTTCAGAGATGATCTCGTGTTTCTTCTCTGGGATGACCATGTCATCGATACCAACAGATGCACCTGAACGCGCTGCATAAGCAAAGCCGGTATACATTGTCTGGTCAGCGAAAATAACGGTCGGCTTCAGACCCAGAATGCGGTAACAGGTGTTCAGCATTTTGGAGATCGCTTTCTTGCCCAGCGCCTGGTTGACGATGGAGAAAGGCAGACCTTTCGGTACGATCATCCACAGAATGGCACGGCCAACGGTCGTGTCTTTCAGGCTGGTTTTCGCAACGAATTCGCCGTTTTCATCTTTTTCGTATTCGGTGATACGCACTTTAACGCGCGCATGCAGAGAGGCCAGGCCAGCGCGATAAATACGCTCAGCTTCTTTAGGGCCAGTCAGCACCATGCCTTCGCCTTTGGCGTTAACACAGTCACGGGTCATGTAGTACAGACCCAATACAACGTCCTGAGAAGGAACGATGATAGGTTCACCGTTCGCTGGAGACAGGATGTTGTTGGTAGACATCATCAGCGCACGCGCTTCGAGCTGGGCTTCCAGCGTCAGCGGTACGTGAACAGCCATCTGGTCACCATCGAAGTCGGCGTTATATGCCGCACAAACCAGCGGGTGCAGCTGGATAGCTTTACCTTCGATCAGGACTGGCTCAAATGCCTGGATACCCAAACGGTGCAGGGTTGGTGCACGGTTCAGCAGTACCGGGTGTTCGCGGATAACTTCGTCCAGGATATCCCAAACGACAGCTTCTTCACGCTCAACCATTTTCTTAGCGGCTTTGATGGTGGTGGCGAGGCCACGCAGTTCCAGCTTGCCGTAGATGAACGGTTTGAACAGCTCCAGTGCCATTTTCTTCGGCAGACCGCACTGATGCAGACGCAGGTATGGACCTACGGTGATTACAGAACGACCGGAGTAGTCAACACGCTTACCGAGCAGGTTCTGACGGAAACGACCCTGTTTACCTTTGATCATGTCGGCCAAAGATTTCAGAGGACGCTTGTTAGAACCGGTGATCGCACGACCGCGACGGCCGTTATCCAGCAGGGCATCTACCGCTTCCTGCAGCATACGTTTTTCGTTGCGTACGATGATGTCCGGCGCAGCCAGATCCAGCAGACGTTTCAGACGGTTGTTACGGTTAATAACGCGACGATACAGATCGTTCAGATCGGACGTTGCGAAACGACCACCATCCAGCGGAACCAGTGGACGCAGATCTGGCGGCAGAACCGGCAGAACGGTCAGGATCATCCACTCTGGTTTGTTACCAGACTGAACGAACGCTTCCAGCAGTTTGATACGCTTGGTCAGCTTTTTACGTTTGGTTTCGGAGTTGGTTTCGTTCAGCTCTTCACGCAGCTGCTCGCACTCTTGCTCCAGATCCATGCTCTTCAGCAGGGCCTGAATAGCTTCCGCACCCATCTTCGCGTCGAATTCGTCACCGAACTCTTCCAGCGCGTCCAGATACTGCTCTTCAGTCAGGATCTGATGACGTTCCAGGTTCGTCATCCCGCCTTCGATAACTACATAAGATTCGAAGTACAGAACGCGTTCGATATCGCGCAGCGGCATATCCAGCAGCAGACCGATACGGGACGGCAGAGATTTCAGGAACCAGATGTGAGCGGTCGGAGACGCCAGCTCGATGTGGCCCATGCGCTCACGGCGCACTTTGGTCTGGGTCACTTCAACGCCGCACTTCTCACAGATCACACCACGGTGTTTCAGGCGCTTGTACTTACCGCACAGGCACTCGTAATCTTTTACTGGCCCGAAAATACGCGCACAGAAAAGGCCGTCACGCTCAGGTTTGAACGTACGGTAGTTGATGGTTTCCGGCTTTTTAACTTCACCGAATGACCATGAACGGATCATGTCTGGCGAAGCCAGAGCAATTTTGATCGCATCAAACTCTTCGGTTTTAGTCTGCGCTTTCAGAAACTTTAATAAATCTTTCACGGATTTGCTCCCGTCGGAGTTAGCACAATCCGGTGCCGGGGGTTAACCCGGCACCAGTGACCTGTTTGAGCGAGAATTACTCGTCTTCCAGTTCGATGTTGATACCCAGCGAACGAATCTCTTTCAACAGTACGTTGAAGGATTCTGGCATGCCCGGTTCCATCTGATGGTTGCCGTCCACGATGTTTTTATACATCTTGGTACGACCGTTCACGTCATCAGACTTAACGGTGAGCATTTCCTGCAGGGTGTATGCCGCGCCGTATGCTTCCAGCGCCCACACTTCCATCTCCCCGAAGCGCTGACCACCGAACTGTGCCTTACCACCCAGCGGCTGCTGAGTAACCAGGCTGTAAGAACCGGTAGAACGAGCGTGCATCTTGTCGTCGACCAGGTGGTTCAGTTTCAGCATGTACATGTAACCTACGGTTACCGGACGCTCGAACTGTTCACCGGTACGGCCGTCAAACAGCGTAATCTGACCAGACGTTGGCAGACCACCCAGTTGCAGCAGCTCTTTAATTTCAGCTTCTTTCGCACCATCGAAGACCGGCGTTGCGATTGGCATACCTTTTTTCAGGTTCTCAGCCAGACGCAGCACTTCTTCATCGCTGAAGGTATTCAGGTCGACTTTCTGACGCACGTCGGTACCCAGATCGTAGGCACGCTGGATGAATTCGCGCAGTTTCGCGACTTCTTCCTGCTGCTTCAGCATGGCGTTAATCTTGTCGCCGATACCTTTCGCAGCCATACCCAGGTGAGTTTCCAGGATCTGACCGATGTTCATACGAGACGGTACGCCCAGCGGGTTCAGTACGATATCTACCGGCGTACCGTTAGCATCGTGCGGCATATCTTCGATCGGGTTGATCTTAGAGATAACACCCTTGTTACCGTGACGACCTGCCATCTTATCACCAGGCTGGATCTGACGTTTAACGGCCAGATACACCTTAACAATCTTCAGCACGCCTGGTGCCAGATCGTCGCCCTGAGTGATTTTGCGGCGTTTCGCTTCGAGTTTTTTCTCGAACTCGTGTTTCAGTTCGTCATACTGCTCAGCCAGCTGTTCCAGCTGATTTTGTTTCTCTTCGTCGGTCAGGCCCAGTTCCAGCCAGCGATCGCGTGGCAGTTTGTCGAGCTTCTCAGCTTCAACGCCACCGGCAACCAGCACCGCATAGATACGGCTGAACAGACCCGCTTCGAGGATCTGCAGTTCTTCAGACAGGTCTTTCTTAGCCTGTTTGAGCTGCATCTCTTCGATTTCCAGCGCACGCTTATCTTTCTCAACGCCGTCACGGGTGAAGACCTGAACATCGATAACCGTACCGGAAACACCGTTTGGTACGCGCAGAGAAGAGTCCTTAACGTCAGACGCTTTCTCACCGAAGATTGCACGCAGCAGTTTCTCTTCTGGCGTCAGCTGGGTTTCACCTTTAGGGGTAACCTTACCAACCAGAATGTCGCCGCCGGTCACTTCCGCACCGATGTAAACGATACCGGATTCATCCAGTTTGGAGAGTGCAGCTTCACCCACGTTAGGGATGTCAGCGGTGATCTCTTCTGGCCCCAGCTTGGTGTCACGGGACACACATGCCAGTTCCTGAATGTGGATGGTGGTGAAACGATCTTCCTGAACCACACGCTCGGAGACGAGGATGGAGTCTTCGAAGTTGTAACCGTTCCACGGCATGAACGCTACGCGCATGTTCTGACCGAGTGCCAGTTCACCGAGGTCGGTGGACGGACCGTCTGCCAGCACGTCGCCGCGCTCAACTGGCTCACCCAGAGATACGCAAGGCATCTGGTTGATACAGGTGTTCTGGTTAGAACGGGTGTATTTGGTCAGGTTATAAATGTCGATACCTGCTTCGCCCGGATACATCTCGTCTTCGTTAACTTTAATAACGATACGGGATGCGTCGACGTACTGAACAGTACCGCCACGTTTAGCAACCGCAGTAACACCGGAGTCAACGGCAACAGCACGTTCCATACCGGTACCAACCAGCGGCTTATCAGCGCGCAGAGTTGGAACGGCCTGACGTTGCATGTTCGCACCCATCAATGCACGGTTGGCGTCATCGTGTTCCAGGAACGGGATCAGGGACGCACCGACGGATACCACCTGCTGGGTGGATACGTCCATGTAGTCAACCTGGTCACGGCTGAACAGGCTTGATTCGCCTTTGCTACGGCAGGTAACCAGATCTTCTACAAAGTGGCCTTCGTCATCCAGGTTGGAGTTCGCCTGAGCGATAACGTAGTTGCCTTCTTCGATAGCAGACAGGTAGTGAATTTCGTCGGTTACAACACCGTCAGTCACTTTACGGTACGGGGTCTCGAGGAAACCGTATTCGTTAGTCTGTGCGTACACGGACAGGGAGTTGATCAGACCGATGTTTGGACCTTCAGGCGTTTCGATTGGACATACGCGACCGTAGTGCGTCGGGTGTACGTCTCGAACTTCAAAGCCTGCACGTTCACGGGTCAGACCGCCTGGGCCGAGTGCAGAGATACGACGTTTGTGCGTAATCTCAGACAGCGGGTTGTTCTGGTCCATGAACTGAGACAGCTGGCTTGAACCGAAGAACTCTTTCACTGCTGCAGAAATCGGCTTGGCGTTGATCATATCCTGAGGCATCAGGGTATCCAGATCGCCCAGAGACAGACGCTCTTTCACCGCACGCTCTACACGTACCAGGCCAACGCGGAATTGGTTTTCCGCCATTTCGCCTACGGAACGGATACGACGGTTGCCGAGGTGGTCGATATCGTCCACTTCGCCTTTACCGTTACGGATATCGATGAGCTTCTTCATCACTTCGATGATGTCGTCTTTGCTCAGGATACCGGAACCTTCGATTTCGTCGCGCAGCAGAGAACGGTTGAACTTCATACGACCAACCGCGGACAGATCGTAGCGGTCTTCGGAGAAGAACAGGTTCTCGAACAGGCTTTCCGCCGCTTCGCGAGTTGGTGGCTCACCAGGACGCATCATGCGGTAGATTTCTACCAGCGCGCTCAGACGATCGGTGGTTGGGTCGACGCGAATAGTCTCAGAGATATACGCGCCGTGGTCCAGATCGTTGGTGAACAGCGTTTCGATACGTTTGTGGCCAGACTGGCTCAGCTTAGCCAGCAGATCCAGGCTCAGCTCCATGTTCGCTGGGCAGATCAGCTCACCCGTTGATTCATCAACGTAATCTTTCGCGGCTACTTTTCCTGCAATGTACTCAACCGGAACTTCGATGAGTTTGATATCATCTTTTTCCAGCTGGCGGATGTGGCGCGCGGTGATACGGCGACCTTTTTCCACATACACTTTGCCGTCGGCTTCGATGTCGAACGACGCGGTCTCACCACGCAGACGTTCCGGCACCAGCTCCATCTGCAGCTTGTTGTCGCGGATTTCAAAGATCACTTTCTCAAAGAACAGGTCCAGGATCTGTTCAGTGGTGTATTGCAGCGCACGCAGAATGATGGTTGCAGGCAGCTTACGACGACGGTCGATACGGACAAACAGGTTGTCTTTCGGATCGAACTCGAAGTCCAGCCATGAACCACGGTAAGGAATGATGCGTGCGTTATACAGTACTTTACCGGAAGAGTGTGTTTTACCTTTATCGCTGTCGAAGAAGACGCCCGGGCTACGATGCAGCTGGGAAACGATAACACGCTCAGTACCGTTGATAACGAAAGTACCGTTGTCTGTCATGAGTGGAATTTCACCCATGTAGACTTCTTGTTCTTTAATGTCTTTTACGGTGCCTTCCGGCGCTTCGCGCTCGTAGATCACCAGACGCAGTTTTACGCGCAGCGGTGCGGAATAGGTCACGCCACGGATCTGACATTCCTGAACGTCAAACACCGGTTCGCCAAGGCGGTAGCTGACGTACTGCAGCTCGGAGTTACCGCTGTAGCTCTGAATCGGGAACACGGAGCGGAAGGCTGCTTCCAGACCGTACTGCCCTTCAGGATCTTGCTCGATAAACTTCTGGAACGAGTCAAGCTGGATAGAAAGGAGATATGGAATGTCCAGAACTTGTGGACGTTTACCAAAATCCTTACGAATACGTTTTTTCTCGGTATAGGAGTAAACCATAGGGTTCCTCAGCTCGCTGACAAGTCGACCCATCTGTCCGACGAAGGGACAGTTTGTGCAACACCATTTTGTGGACCGGAAAATTGAATACTTTCCGCAATACCTGTTGCTATCACGCTTAAATCATTTCGTCGCGATTTACACAGAGCGAGCACCCTGTCGCAATATATTAAGTCGTCGATAGAAACATGCATTGTCAGGACAATCAGCAGTCAAACAGTGTGAAATGCTACTGATGCCTTACAGCGCAAAAAGGCTGGTGACTAAAAAGTCACCAGCCATCAGCCTAATGACTTAGGCTGCAACCAGAAAAGTTGGCTTATTTAACTTCAACTTCAGCGCCAGCTTCTTCCAGAGATTTTTTCAGTGCTTCTGCGTCGTCTTTGCTCACGCCTTCTTTCAGCGCAGCTGGAGCAGATTCTACCAGGTCTTTAGCTTCTTTCAGACCCAGGCCAGTTGCGCCACGTACTGCTTTGATAACAGCAACTTTGTTAGCGCCAGCAGCTTTCAGAATTACGTCGAATTCAGTTTTTTCTTCAGCAGCTTCAGCCGGGCCCGCAGCTACAGCTACAGCAGCAGCAGCAGAAACACCGAATTTTTCTTCCATTGCAGAAATCAGTTCTACAACGTCCATTACGGACATAGCTGCAACTGCTTCAATGATTTGATCTTTAGTGATAGACATTTAAATTGTTCCTGAAAATCAGAATAAGTTTATACGTAAGC